>Ga0067045_1028185_pt1 | contig 40191 bp, 29 predicted proteins | sample TerdegcTABiofilm_FD_59184 | JGI IMG/M metagenome (GOLD analysis project Ga0067045, IMG submission 59184) | Combined Assembly of (Gp0054472, Gp0054536) Wastewater bioreactor microbial communities from Singapore -Terephthalate degrading... | reverse complement strand
TTTCAGGATCTTTGGGAATCGGCATAAAATCTGGATTTTGGCAATAAAAGGCGTAACTCCTGGTTAATAAAAACAAAGCGGTTGAATTCGAAAAGAATAAGGAATAAGATTAAATAATTGACATGAACAGTTTTTTACAAAAATATACAAGACCCTCCACGGTGGTGCCGGTGTTCTGGTTGTTCGCCATGCTCTGTATTCCCGGTACTCTGATTCCCCAGGACAAGGGAGGGGATTTTTATTTGCTAAAGTATGGGAGTTTCTGGGGCGGGTTAATGGTGAATATGGGGTTTGACCGGTTTTATACCTCCCCTCTTTTCATAGCGGGAGAGATAGGCTTTTTTCTTTTTTTGGTGATTTCCGCCGTAATTCTGATCCGAAACAGAAAGGAAATAGCCGGGGGATTCTGGATAGCCCTCTCTTTTCTGGGGTTTGCCCTGTTGTTTGCGGGAGGATTGGTCAGCGGTTTTCTGGGGTGGGAAGAGACCCTCACCATTAAAACCGGTGAAAAAGTCCGGTCGGAAAAGGGAAATTTTTCCTTGAAATTAAATGATTTTTCTATTAACTTTAATGAGAGGAAAAAAGTCGTAGGATACAGATCCGATGTGGAAATAGAAACTCCGGAAGGAACCCGCCAGTCGGAGATTGTTTTAAACCATCCTCTGAAGGTGGGCGAGGCGGGGGTCTTCCAGTCGGGGTGGAAATATGAGGGAATCGAAATCATAATAACCGCCGTAGCAGAGGGTAAAAACCCGTCGGACACGGAAGAATACAGGGTGTTTTTACCTCTGAATGAACAGGGGGGATTTTCTTCCAGCGACGATGATCGGCGGGTTTCTCTCTCCACGAAGGGTTATTTTCTGTGTTTTAATAAGTTTTATCCCGATTACGAATTGTCCAAAGCAGGTAAATCATCCTTGCTCCCTTCGGCGGCGGCGGTGGAACTGTCCCTGGAGTCCCCTTCGGGAGTGAAGAATTATATTTTAAGGGAAAAGGAAACGGAAAAAATAGAAGGATATGGAGTCCGGTTTAACAAAATACTCCTTTCCTCGGAACTGCTGGTGCGGAAAGATCCGGGTTTTCCGGTGATTCTGTTTGGCTTTGTGCTTATTCTGGCAGGCATGGTTGTGTCTCTGTATTTTTCCCCGAAGTCAGGGAAAGGGGGATAAACGATGAAAGAACGCCAAATAATAAAAATATTGCATGTGGATGATCAGGAGAATAACCTCTGGCTCACCCGCAAGAAGTTAATAAAAGAGGATCCCTTCCTGGATATTACGGGAGCGTCATCCTATCAGGAGGCGACTTCTCTTTTGACGAGGGATTCTTTTGATCTGGTGCTGACCGACTATCACCTGGGAGAAGAACGAAACGGTCTGGATATTCTGGATTTTGTACAAAAGACCGAAGAGCCGGTACCGGTTATTTTTTTGACGTCCCAGGGAAATGAACAGGTGGCGGCGGATGCCTTCAGAAACGGGGCAGTGGATTATTTTACCCGTCAGGTGGATGTGGCCTATTTTGCCCGCCTGGTGAATTCCATCCGCAGCAGTGTGGACAGATTCAGAGAAAAGAAGGAAAGATCCTATTTCGAGAATCTGTTTCATCGTTCCCTGGAAACCACCCCCACCTCGGTATTTATCGTTAATGACCTCAAGGAGGTTATCTACTGGAATAAATCCTGCGAGGCCCTGACAGGACTGCCATCGGAAAACGTAGTTAAAACCGACCTCTACAAGGACGCCTTCCAGGGGGAAAAAAATCTGGATATGGTCTTCGACTGCATCCTGCAAAGGGACTGGCAGGGAGTTCCCGTAGAATGCGTACAGGTGCGATATAAAGGCAAAAATCCCTTCTACGAACTGGAAGGTTATTTCTCCACCCGGTTTGCGGAACAGCGGTATCTTCGCTTCAGCATCGCCCCCCTCTACGGAACCAACAAACAGAAAGAGATCGAGGCTATTATAATTACCATCCTGGATCTGACCGAGAACAAGAAAACCTATGAAGAACTGGCTCAGAAAAACGATCAATTAATGAAACTTTTGCGGCACTCTCCCATCCCCATCTATATCCACCAGGATAACCATTTTAAATTATTTAACAATAAACTGTCGGAACTATCCGGCTACTCCCCCGAAGAGCTGGAAAATATCAATATCTGGAACCTGGTTCATCCCGACGATCTGGAATATCTCAAAAATAACGCTCTAAAAAGAATGACGGGAATGGAAATCCAAGAAAATTACCGGTTCAAGGGAATAACCAAAGATGGCAAACTACTGGATCTCATCGGATATTTCACCCTCATCCAATTCGGCGGCAAACCCGCAGTCCTGGGACAACTCTACGACCTCTCCGTCTCCAGAGTAACCGACACCCCATCACAACCCCAGAGCAAAAAAGTTGACATCCATGACCTCCCCGACATAACCTGCCTCTTCTAAAGAAGTTGGAAGTTAGAAGTTAGAGGTCGGTTTGGAAGTCGGAGGTCAGAGGTTAGAGGTCGGTTTGGAGGTCGGAGGTCAGAGGGAGGAGGTCGGTTTGGAGGTCGGAAGTCAGAGGTTAGAGGTCGGTTTGGAAGTCGGAGGTCAGAGGTTGGAGGTCGGTTTGGAGGTCGGAAGTCAGAGGTTGGAGGTCGGAAAGGCTGTTTGGAAGCCGGAAGGAATAAAGAGAATCTGATTCTGTATCTCCGTCCTGGTCGGAGGTGGTGGGGATTGACTGATAATATCAAATAGAAGAAGAGGTCATAAGAGGTATGGAAAGATTATGGGCTCCCTGGCGGATAGGCTATGTATCCGGTTGTGATGTAAATGATAAAGGATGTTGTTTATGCACTATTCCCGACGGAGATGAAAAAGTAAATAAAGTTTTGCAAAAAGGCAAATACTGCTATGTGGTAATGAATATTTATCCCTATAACAACGGACATTTAATGGTGCTGCCTTATCGCCATATAGCCCGTTTCAACGACCTGTCAGCGGAAGAGAAAGTGGAAATACTGGAACTTATCGGCTCATGGACGGATATTCTGCAAAAAGCCATGTTCTGTCACGGCTTCAATGTGGGAGTCAACCTGGGAAGAGTGGCGGGAGCAGGAATAGCGGATCATCTTCATTTCCATATAGTGCCGCGATGGGATGGCGACACCAATTTCATGCCTGTTATCGGCGAGACCAAGGTAATTCCCCAGAGTCTGGAGGATACCTGGAAATTACTGAGGAAAACCCTGGAAGAAAATAAGCAAGTTTAAACCGGTCGATTGGAATCGGCGGACAGGGAATCAGAAAGGCAGTCGGACCTATGGAAGAGAAACCCACAACTACCATTCACTGGTGGCGGATAGGTATATGGGCGGTTTTGGCTATTCTGGTAGTTTTTTTCTTTACCCGGATTCACTATACGCTGGTGGTTTTCGGCTTATCGGCTCTGTCGGCGTATCTTCTGGCTCCGGGTGTGAGGTTTTTTTATGCCCTTAATCTTCCCCGCACCAAAAAGAAGCTGTCCTGGACCACATCGGTTATTATTGTTTATCTGATTGTCAGTGCGGTAATAATCATTTCTCTTGTAATTTTGATCCCCCTGCTGGTGGATCAGATTAACAACCTGATTGTCAATGCTCCCGCTTTAACGGATAAAATAAAGGAAAAAATATCCGTTATGGAGCAGAGTTATCAGAATTACAATATCCCGACAGAAATAAAAGAGAAATTAAATGATTATTTATCCGAATATGCCTCCAAGGCGGGGGTATGGATTGTAAACCTGCTCAAATCGGTGGGACAATTGATTCTAGCCACTTTTTCATGGTGTTTTCTTATATTTATGGCATTGTTTATTTCTCTTTTTATTCTGCTGGATCTGGAAAACATTCAGTTGCAGTTTTACTCTGTCATCCCCCCGGACTACCAGGACGACGTAAAAAAATTACTGCACGAAATAAACGCCATATTCGGCAACTATATCAAGGGATACGGGTTTCTCTGCATTATAAACGGAGTTCTTACATATATCATCCTGCTCCTGCCCGGATTATACCAGCCCTATCCCCGATATTTCCAGTATAATCTCATAGTCAGCATTGTGGCGGGTATAACCTACTTCATCCCCTATATAGGAGCCCCCTTGAGCGCCCTCATGGGAGGAGCCCTGGCATACCTGCAATATCCGGATCTGGGATACGCCCTGTGGGTCGTTATTATCATAACCCTGGTCAACAACGGGGTGGATCGATTTATCACACCCAAGGTAATCGGCGACGCCATGGGGGTTTCCACCCTCTTCGTCATCTTCGCCGCCTTTGCCGGAGCTGAAGTCATGGGAGTCTGGGGTATGATGCTGGGTATTCCCACTGCCGTCATGCTGCAGTCGATTTTCCGGTTCATCTACAAGAAATTCCTCGACTTCCCCGTATCGGAGGAGATCGTCAGGAAGAAAACCGTCGCCCAGGAACAGAACGAAAGGATCTCCCTGTTCCGTACTCTTATTGACAGAATCAAGAGTTACAGGGAAAGGGAAAAAAACAGAAAAGCCGCCGGAGATGAAAAAGAGGACGAAAGCAATAAAAAACTCAGGGCGAAAAAAACAAGAGATGCCATACGAAAAAATCTGCAGAAATATCATGAACAGCCTGCAATGGAGAAAAAGCAGCAGAAACCGGCAACGGAGAAAAAGCAGGAGATACCGATAACGGGGAAAAAGCAGGAGCAACCCTTAACGGATCCGCAACCTGCAACGGATAAAGAACAGCAGAAACTCAATACCCCCGGAGTCCGGGAAGGGGATAAAAATAACAAACCGCAAAATTAACAGGAGGTTCTGTCGATTATCTATGGAAGAAAAAACCAACGCCAAAGTCCACTGGTGGCAGATAGTGATCTGGGCTATACTGACGATCCTGTTTGTTGCTTTTGTGGTCAAAATTCATTATACCCTGCTGGTTTTTTCGTTATCGGTGCTTTTTACCTACCTTCTAACGCCTCCGGTGAAGTTTTTCGCCCGGATGAAAATCCCCTATACCGAAATAAAAATTTCATGGAAATTATCCATTCTTATAGTTTATCTTATCCTGACGGGAGTAATAATAATATCTCTCATAGTTCTGATCCCCATGCTGGCTCATCAGATTCACAACCTTATTTCCAACGCTCCTCAACTGGCGGAACAGATTCAGGAAAAAATCATTGACATGGAAGAGACATACCGGAATTATGATATTCCTCCCCAGATAAAGCAGAATATTGACGAATATATATCCGAATATTCCTCCAAACTGGGGGTGTGGCTGGGGAATCTGCTGAAATCCGTTGGACAGCTGATCCTGACCACTTTTTCCTGGTTTTTGCAGATAGCCATGGCGCTGTTCCTTTCCTTCTTCATGCTGCTGGATCTGGAAAAGATCACCGTCAAGTTCTATTCGTATATTCCCGCCGCCTACAAGGAAGACGTAAAGGGTCTTTTCAAAGAAATCAACAATATATTCGGCAACTATATCAAGGGTTACGCCATCCTGTCGGTAATCAACGCGGTACTGACCTACGTGTCTCTTCTTTTTCCCGGATTATACCCCTCCTACCCGGCCTATTTCCAGTATAGCCTCATCGTAAGCATTGTGGCGGGATTAACATGTTTTCTACCCTATATCGGCACGCCCATCAGTGTTGGGGTCGGAGGCATCATGGCATACCTTCAGTTTCAGGATATAGGTTACGTCTTCTGGGTAATGACCATAGTTACCATAATAGACAACGTGGTTCACCGGTTTATCAATCCCAAGATTATCGGGGACGTCATGGGCATATCTCCCATGTTTGTGGTGTTCGCCGCTTTTGCGGGGGCGGAGATTATGGGAGTCTGGGGAGTGATGCTGGGAGTTCCCGTGGCGGTCATGATCCTGTCCATTCTGGCCTTCGTTTATCGTCGGTTCCTGAACATCCCCATCCTGGAGGAAGAGCCGGAAAGGCAGAAAAAGCGGGAAAAACAACAGGGAGATAAATCTTTTAATCTATCCGTTTTTAACAGGATCAGAGATTTTAAACTCAAGAACCTGGTTTCCCCCAGAAAAGGAGAAAAGGAAAAAGCCGGGATAGAAAACCTTCCTTTACCGGGGATAGAAAATCCGAATAAGGAGGAAAAAACGGAAATCAAATGAACCGAGGGTGGTGAATACCGGTAAACCAACGGTGTTGAATACCGAAGGAACCGTTGTCTTGCCGGTGTTGTTTTGGTTCCAATCCGGTTTGGTTTTTTTATTCCGTTTTCAGGCTGAAGACGAATTTAACTCCGTCGGTTCTGCCCTGAACGGGGGATTCGACTTTTATCAAGCCGCCCATGGATTCCACGGCCATTTTGCAGAAGGTGAGTCCCAGTCCCACGCCTTTTCGTCCTGTGGCGGAGCGGACATCCACCTGAGCGAATTTTTCGAATATCTTGTTATGATATTCTTTCGGTATGGGTTCACCGTCATTGATAACCGCCACCAGACATCGGTCTCCTTCCTGTCGGGCTTCCACCGTGATGGTTCCCCGGTCGGGACAGAATTTCACAGCATTGAAGAGCAGGTTGTCCATGATGCGTCTCAACAGGGCTTCGTCGGCTCTGACGGTGATGTCGCCGTTGGATGGAATAAAATCCACTTTTCCGTCCCTGTCCTGTACCTGGGGGAGTATGATGCGGAGTCTTTCCTCTATCAAGGGGATCAGCGGAATGTCCTGTATCTCGATGGGCATTTTGCCTGATTCCAGTCGTTCCACGTCCAAAAGTCCCGCCGTGAGGGTTTTGAGATCGGTGCAGGCGCTCTGGACGGTGAAGATTTCCTCCTGCTGGGAGCAGTCGGGGGGAGTACTTTCCACTATAAAACCGAAGTTCATCATGATAGATGTCAGCAAATTATTGATGTCATGAACTATCATCCGGGTAAGAGCGGCTCTCTGACGGAGCAGTTGTTCCACATCATCGGAGAGTTTCTTTATCCTCAGGGCGTTGAGGACGCTGACCTCCACCAGAATCTTGTTGATGGGTTTGGTGATAAAGCCGATGCCTCCCGCCTCCACCGCCCGGATATGGTTATCCACATCGGCATAGGCGGTAACGAATACCACGGGGATGTTGCGGGTTCTGGGGTCTTCCTTGAGTTGCCGGCATACCTCGATACCGTCCAGGCCTGGCATACGGATGTCCAGGAGGATGGCGTCGGGGGGATCTTTTTCGATAATCTCCAACGCTTTGACACCGGTGTCTGCGGTATAGACCTTTATATTCATGGGGGATATGACGGCATCCATGAGAAGAAGATTTATAGGTTCATCATCAACTATCAGGATTTTGGGCAGTTGATTTTCCATATATTTACCTCCTGATAACAATCCGTTTTTTCTCATACGGTATTTTCATCTATTCCCAATTCCACTTCCGCTCCTCCTGTGGGAACGGTCAGGATTAGAGTGAATCTGCTGCCTTTGTCGGGTTCACTTTCCAGGGTTATGTTTCCTTTAAGGGCGGAGGCCAATTTTTTAACCAGAGCGAGTCCCAGTCCGGTTCCTTCGGTTTTGGCGTCTCCACGATTCACTTGATGGAAAGCCTCAAAGACCAGGGGTTGATCTTCGGGGCGGATGCCGATGCCGGTATCGATTACGGAGATGTAAAGGAGGTTGTCCCTGGTTTCCGCAGACAGTCTCACAGTCCCCGGCGGAGGGGTGAATTTTATGGCATTGGATAATAGGTTTAACAGGATCTGATAAATCGCCCTTTCATCTCCCAGAATAGGTGGAATCTCCTCTTCCAGGGAGGTTTCCAGTCGCAGTCCTTTTTCCAGGGCAGCCTGATAGACGGTGAGGTAGGCTCTTTCCAGTACCGGTTTAACCCGGAGTCTTTCCATTTTTATCATCATTTTTCCTGCCTCGATCTTTGCCATATCCAGAATATCGCTGATAAGGGAGAGAAGGTGATTGCTGCTGTTATATATATGTCCGATGAATTCCTGTTGTTTGGGGTTGAGGGGGCCGAAAAACTCATCCCTTAAAACCTGGGCAAACCCCATGACGGTATTGAGAGGGGTCCGCAGTTCGTGGGACATATTGGCAAGAAATACGCTTTTTGCCCTGTTGGCGGCTTCCGCCTGCTCCTTGGCCTTTAAAAGTTCCTTTTCGTTTTCCCTGGCCTGTTCAAATAAACGACGGAATCGGGATTCGCTTTCTCTCAATGCGGACTCGGCGCGGATTCTCGCCAGGGAAATCCCTATACTGGAACCTATTCCCTCAAAAAACCGGATCATGTCGACGTTAAACATATCGGGACGGGGATCCGCTATATGGATGAGTCCTATGGTCTGACTGCCGAAGCGGAGAGGGATAACGGCAAGAGACTGGTAGCCGTATAAATGGCATTGTCTCCGCATGTACGGGGGCATTCCCTGGGTAGGAACTTCTTTCATCATTCTGTCCATATTATTGGTCCAGAAACTTCCTTCGGAAGTGAAATATTCTGTGGGTTTATCGGTTCTTCCCTCAAGGACTCCACCGCATATACATTCCAGCAAGGGATTTCCCTCTTCATTACTGACCGTCTTTCCGTTTTCCCTCCTGCATATATAATTTTCTATTTCAATAAATTCTGTGGGATAACCCAGGGCAAGATAATAGGGGTAATCCTCTCCGTCCTGAAGTCGGATTCCTATCGATGCCATCTGACTGTATTCCTTGATATGAAGGAGGATATTTTTTATTCCGTCTTTATCAATGCCATTACCGTTTAATTCACTGAGTATTTTTATAACGAGATTTTGCCTCTTTTCCGCCTCTTTTCTTTCTGTGATGTCTCTTACCATGGAAATGATGGTGGAGGGCATACCCATAAAATCGAAGAGATGGGAACTGAATTCGCAGGGGATTTCTTTGCCGTTTTTGGTGATTATAATTCGTTCAAACAGAACATATCTATCAGCATAAAGTTTATTTACAATAGTTTTGCTGTCAACCTTCGCCTCGGATATTCTGCTTAAATCCACTATATCCAGGGGAGTCCTCTGTAATAGTTCCTCTCTGGAATAACCAGTCATTCTGCACGCCACGTCGTTTACCTCTATAAACTTACTGGCGGTTCCCTGTTGACTGAGGGGATGAACAAAGATAGCATCGTTACCGCTATTGAAGAGAACCCGATACCGTTCCTCGCTTTTTGCCAGGGAATCCAGGGCATGGCTGTTGTGCAGGGCAAGGGAGGTAATCTCGCCTATATCGGATGCTATTTTCAGGTCTTCCTGAGTAAAATCCTCCGCCATATTTTCAAACCCCATAACCCCCACCACTTTCTCCTGCAGGATAATGGGGGTTACCAGTATATTCTCGATGGAGAAATTGCCCGATACCGGCAGTTTCGCCCAGGGACTCCGGGGAAAATCGTTTACGAAGAATCCTTCCCCCTTTTCCATGGACGCCTTGCAGATACCGTGTTTGGCACACTGGTTTTCTCCTTCGGCGAAACAGGTGTTGCATGGATATAATTCATCGGTGAGAACCATAAAACCGTCTTCCCGGTGTAAGAATTCCATACCCGGCATACCGTTGAAGAGGTTTATAAACCCGACCCTGGCAGGAATCAGGTCATGGGACAGATCAAAAATTCTTTTGGCGGCATCCTTGAAGTGAGGATATTTTAAAACCGCTCTGGCACAATCCAGCAGAATCCCGATTTTTTGTCGGCTCCTGGCACTTTCGGTGAGGGCGTTTTTCAGGGCTTCCTCGATTCTTTTCCTCTGGGTTATATCTCTGGCGATGCGCACCGCCCGGTTACACTCCCCTTTTTCATTTAAAACAGGAGAAAAACTGATTTCATGATATGCGTTTTTTCCGGTAAGAGGATCTGTAAATTCATATTCATAGGTGTTCTGCAGGGAATCAGGAGATATTTTCATAACAGGACATTCCATGGTGAAGCAGGGGAGGGCTTTGTAAGTCTGGTAACATATATCGTAGCAGGTTTTATTTTTCATTTCATCGGGGGACAGACGGTGGGTTTCGAGAAAGGTCCGGTTTCCTCCCAGTATCTGCAGGTTTTTTATGTCGATGGTGGACACACTGTCGGTAATGCCATCCAGGACGGTTGTTGTCAATTCCAGAGACTCTTTCAACTGTTGTTCTGTCCGGATCCGTTCCAGTTCCGCTCCGGCACGGGATGCAAATATTTTGAATATGGAATCCAGCATGAGGTTTTCTTCCAGGGGTTTGTCGTGCAGCACTGATATTAACCCCACCACATACCCTCTGGAATCCCACAGAGGAATGCCCCAATAACTCTCCGCCCCCAGTGCGACTATATCCCGGCTGTGGGGAAACAGTTTTTGCAGATCCCGGACGAAAATTCTCTCTTCTCCCTCAATGACCATCCGGCAGGGAGTCCCTTCCAATTTGTAGCGGGTATTTTCCACCAAGTCGCCGTTCCGGAAGAAGGCGATGGTTTGTACGGCATCCCTCTCAGGAGTCAATTCCGCCACGAAACCGTATCGGGTTCCCATCAGTTTCACCAGTTCCCGCAACATCTCCCGGAAGAAATCCTCTCCTATCCGGTGGGATATACCTTCCACCAGTTGTCTCATCTTTTCCGTATGTTGTATCCGGCTGTCCACTGAGATCCTTTTTTCCACCATATTCCCCAGCAGTAGCCCCACTGCGTCTATCAGGCGCCGCTCCTCTTTGAGAAAGGGTCCCTCGTCTTCCTCCGGAACGGAAATCCGATAAAACACATCCACTCTTCCCCGCTCTTTACCCCATAGGGGTATGGGAGCTGATTGTTTAAAAAGAGTCTCCTGAAAATCGGCGGTGGTAAATTCCATTTCATCAAACAGAATTCTGCCGCAGGTTATTTCCGGATATTGATAAGCCGGAGGAAGAAGACGAACCGCCGATTGAAAAATTTCATTCAGGTTCTTATCCCTCTCCAGACTCAGTTGCGAAAGGGCGTAAAGGCAGTCCATTTCCTTTATCCGTTCCTGAAGATCGTGGGTTTTCTTTTTCAGAACGTCCTCCCTGGACAGGTCTTCGATTTCCGACTCTTTCCGCCGGGTAATATCCCGCAGGGAGAGCAGATAATGAAGCCCCCGGCGCCATTCTACAAGAGCGGCGTTTATCTCAAGCCAGAGGATCCCTTTATTGGGGTGTATAATTTTTATTTCTATATTCTTCTTTTCCTCCCGGTTGAACTCCAGAGAGGAACCTATCAAATCTCTTCCCGATTTGCCCAACAGTTCCTCCGCCGATGGATTGGCAAAGATGATCATTCCTTCCATATTTACAACAAGGATACCGTCGGTATTTTTTTCAACGATAAGCCTCAGTAAATCATCGGCATCCGGCATAAAGGATTCTTTACCTGACATTGACAATTTCACCCCTGCGAAACAATTTCCCTCACCTGAAAACGGTTTCAGTATATCTCCTGCGATTTTCCCGACTACAGGGGTTTCGCTCTTTCTATGATATTCACCTTTTGTCCCAGGCGTTATCACCTGTAATTTTAACCATGAAAAGGGAAGAGCGGTTCCGATTGAGTAATCCCTGAATAGGTCGGAATGCTTCTTGTATTCATATCGGCAGAAAGAAATGGAATTTAAGTATATTGAAACCCCTTAAATCCGCTTCGATTAACCCATACTATTTTTGTCCTCCATAAATTGGTTAAAGAACCTATTCCTTGCTCTTATAATATCTCCTGTGCAGAAGGGTTTCGGTGAAAAAAGGAGAAGTCGATCTACCGGGAGAACCTGTGATATAATCAGTATCGGCGGACACCGCTTTCACGGACATATAACCCCCTCCTGGAGGGAAAAATATAATCGGTGGAAGGGAATCAAATCGATATAAACCTCAAAATTTTAATAAAATCAATACAGGAGGCGAAAAAATGGAAGTTATTTATGTGAACGGCAACTTCTATACCCATCGGGAAGACGCAAAGATATCGGTCTTTGACCACGGATTCCTCTACGGCGACGGAGTATTCGAGGGAATCCGGGTCTATCAGGGGAACATCTTCCGTTTTAAGGAACACATGGAGCGACTTTATGACTCAGCCAAAACCATAAAACTGGAAATGCCCATGACTCTTGAAGAATTGAGTCAAACTACCATCGAAACGGTGAAAAGAACCGGGGAACTGGACTCTTACATCCGTCTGGTGGTTTCCAGGGGGCCCGGAGATCTGGGCATAGACCCCCGCAAGTGTTCACAGCCCACCATTGTCATCATCGTGGGCAAAATCAGCCTCTTCCCGGAGAGCCTGTATGATAAGGGAATTTCCGTTATCATCGCTTCCACCCGCAAAAATTTTATCGAATCCCTCAATCCCAACATAAAATCCCTTAACTATCTCAATTGCATCATGGCCAAGATCGAGGCGGTACACGCGGGAGTACCGGAAGCGATTCTTATCAACGTCAACGGCTACGTAACCGAGGGAACTGCGGATAATATCTTTGTCATCAAAAACGGCGTGGTAAAAACCCCTCCCTCCTACGTGGGGCTTTTAGTGGGGATCACCCGCAACGCCATCATGGACGTGGCAAGAGATAAGGGGTATAAAGTGGAGGAAACCCTCATGACCTCCCACGATCTGTATATCGCCGACGAAATCTTCCTCTCCGGCACCGGAGCCGAAATGATACCAGTCATCGAGGTGGACGGCAGACAGATAGGCGAGGGAAAACCGGGTCCCATCTTCAAAGATCTGCTGACGGGTTTCCGGGAAAGAACCACCCTGGAAGGAACCCCCGTATGGACCAAAGAAGAAATCGAACAGATGAAATCGGTAAAAGTATAATAATAGCATATCAACATAAAAAATACACCTTTGACTATTGCAAGGGTGTATTTTCTTTTGAATAAGTTCTTATCCGGTTTATGCTGTTGACGGCCTTGAAAGAGATGAAGGTTTTTTACTATATGGGGGATTCCTCGCCGTCGTAAAATTCGCTGATGGTGCCGTTGTAGATGGTTAAGCCGTTGAAGGTGATAATCATCTGGTCGCTGCCGGTAATGGTGATAACGATTTCGTTGCCTGCAGTGGTGGTGATGGTGATGGAACCCGATTCTCCCTCGCCGTCCTCGTTGATGACGACGGGTTCATCGGTGCTGAAGGTGGCGGTGTCGGACATACCGTTGAAGTCTTCATAGACCAGACTGCCTTCTACGGTGAAAGAGCGGGCTCCGGTATCCTGATCCAGGGTCATGGTGGTTTCCACGCTGATTACCAGGGATCCGGTTTCGCCTGTGGAGAGGGTTTCATCCATAACCACGTCGGCGGTGGCGGTGTAGTAGGCAAGTTTCCGGTTTTCCAGGGTTCCCGTCTGGGAGATGGAGCCGGTATATTCATAGGCGGTATCTTCGCCGTCAATATGGTATCCGGCGTAGGCTACATCGGCACTCATGGTCTTGTCGGTGTAGCTGAATTCGATGTCAACGCTTAACGAACCGTTGGCGTTATATTCGGTTTCGTCGTAATAGGGGATTCCCATGTAAAAATCGGTATAGACCATGCTCAGGGTAGCGGTCCAGTCTTTGGTGTCGGTATCGTATTCGTAGGTTCCCGATATGATTAATTCACCGTCGCCGTCGTGGGGATCGGTGATGATCTTGTTGATTTCCTCGGTGGGTTTGCTTCCTTTTTCGATACGGTCGTTGATCTCGTTAGCTATCTCGGTCAGAATCTGAGATCTGCCGGAGCTTCCCGGATCGTAGGCATCCGAGGGGTTGTTATAGACCTGCCGGAAGACTTCCCAGGAGACCTGTTCGCCGTCCTTATTGGTTACGTCGTCTCCGCCGCCTCCTCCGCCGCCGCCGTCGGAACTGCTACTGCCGCCGCCTCCTCCGCCGCATCCCAGGGGGACGAACAGGAGCAGGATAGTCAGTAGTAGTATAAATGCTACCGGGACAAAACTTGATTTTTTTTGTTTCATGTTCTTTCCTCCTTTACAATTTCCCTTTTTATAAGGTATTTTATAAAAAATATGCTCCTACAATGGGTAATATTCAACATCCATACATATTCTCCTCTCTTCAACCAAGAGGATTTCTCTCCTTCAGCCTCAAATATCACGATATAAAGTAAGGAAGGAGAAGCGAAATGGAAAAGTGGGTCTGTGTATATTGTAATCATCCCATCCCTTACAACGCCCGATACTGTTCCAACTGCAACGCAAAAATCCCCAGCCTGAAACAGTCTTTTATGGAGGAAGTGGCAAAACGGAAAGAGGAGGAAGAGGATCAGGAATCCGCTCCCATCATAAAACCGGGAGATATGACGGGAGGAATCTCTTTATTGGTTAATCAGGTACTATCGGGAGAGATCACCCCCGCCGATTTCGGGCTCAAAATGGAAGAGGCGGCGGCAAGACTTGATGAAACCTTTGAAGGAATTTATGATGAAATCGCGTCGATAGAAACCGATGTGGAGGAATATCAAGAACAGATCATCACCCTCATTGAAAACGTTCATTTCATGTTCACCAAGGGTATGGAGGAGATGAGCCTTTTCGCCGAGGATCAGGATCGGAATCATCTTCGATTCGGGCAGATGCTGGCACAAAGGGGAGAACTGGAATATATCCAGATCGTGGAACTGCTGCGCCACGACGCTACCGCGTCCATCAACCCGTTCCAATCTTCTCCCGACGTCATCGGCGAACTGGCACAGCGTTTTTTTGACGGCGAAATCAACCTGATAACCTTTAAAGAGGAGGTAGTGCGGTTCGAAAAAATGACAAAGGAAGAGATGGAAAAGGCGTCAAAACTCCTGGAAGAGGGGTTCAAAAAAGCCAAACGGTTCGACGGCAGGGATGAAAAAGCCATACATCAGTCCCTGGATCTTCTGAAAGCCGCCGGAGACTCCCTTTCCATACTGATCATCAACCTCCACACCAGAGACGAACTGGAAGCAACTCTGGAGGAAATGACAGAAAATCAGCAACCCCGCCCAGGATAAGGGAAATAAAACAAAACCGTCACGAAATAGGGGGAGTGGCGGCAGAAACACGATCACAGAACTTATTTCTGAAGGAGCATTCCCGTTAGTTGGTCAAGGATTTCCTTCAGGGGGTTTTGCAGGGTTTTTTCCTTATCGGGATCAATCTCGTATCCCAGGGGGAAGTGGCGGTGGGTATAGTAGGTATGCAGGATCAGGCGGGAGGGGTAAATATCCAGACGGATGATATTCCGGGAGAGCCGATACCACTGAGGGTTGTGGTTTACTTCCCGGCAGAAGGAGTTACGTGCGGAATAGGCTCTGCAGACCCAGGGTTTGAAAGCGTGAATGGAGCAATAAAAATATCCGTCCTTCCTCTTTTCCAGGAAATTGCACCCCAGATCCAGGCTTCCTCCGTCCATGGGGAGTTTTTTCATGGTGGCGTCGCCGGGGTTAAAGGAAAAACGGTGTTTATCCATATATTTTTGCCGGGTTTCTTCCTCGGTCATTTCCAGGTTGTCGGCGATACGGATAACATCGGAAGGGCGGATCTCTATGGCGTAGGCCTTGCAGCATTTTCCGCAAAGGTAGCAGGGAGGATCGTCGTCCATGAATATGGTGGCCAGTTCCTCGCTTTCCAGGGAGCAGAGAATCTTGAGAAAATCCCTGACCCGGTTCATGAGATCCTCGCTGCAGGATATGGGTATGGAATGGTAAAACTCCTGTCCTTCCTTTACTATCACTGCATTTATGAATTCGGGAAACAGGCTGAGGGATTTTATTGATATATTTTCATTAACATGCAAATAACCGCTTTTCCTCTCTTCCAGGGGTTGGGGAGATATAATTCCCACTTCCTGTCTTTGCAGAAACGCTTCCAGATAGCGGAGCATCTGCCACAGTTCCTGCAGTTTTTCCCGATTTTTTTTCTCGGTGGCTCCCAGATTGGCAAGATCTGTCAGGACATCTCTCATCTCGGAAACCTTTTCCTGAAGATCCTTTGGAATATCATAGGCTTTTACCTTGTTGACCAGGTTTTCCAGAATCTTGTGAGCCTTATCCAGAGCCTGTTCCAGGACGTTCACGCTGTCCTTGTCATTGTTTTCGATTTCCTTCTTTATTTCTTCCAGTTTCTCCAGCAGTTCCTGGCTGGTAATCATTACCGTGAGACTATCGGTGATAGTACCTCTGGATTCGGGTTTTTCGAAAATTCCGGCGTTAACCGAAATAATCATCCGGGAACCGGTAATTTCCACTCTTTCCAGGGATTCCAGAATATAATGGGGGGTCTTACTGCATAAATGGGACATGGGGGGATAGAGTCGGCAGTTCTGGGGGCGGAACTCATAAATGGAGCAGCTATGGTATCCGCTGGCTCCCTCCTTCAGAAAGGGACATTTCCCCTTTTTCAGTTTTATATAGCCGTCATAGGCGTTCCAAGTTCCGGCGGGATTCAGATAGCGATGGCAGAAAAGTTCGGGTGAAATCTGAAGATGATGAGATATTTTAAATATATCGGCGCCATAGACGAAAATATCCTCCCTCCTACAACACCCACCGCAGCGGGAACAGACTGCCCCGAAAGCGGTATTGCTATAAACCTCCGCCAGTTTCAGCATAAATTCCCCCACTTTCTCCCTCAACCGGGGATAATGGGAATAGACCAGTTCCACCTCCTGTATCTGCTCCACCCCCGACGAAGGGGAAACAACAGAGGGGTTTTGCAAGGGAGTTCCTTCGTTGACAACGGGGTTTTGCAAGGGAGTTCCTTCGTTGACAACGGGGTTTTGTAAAAAAACTTCTTCGTTGGCAGTGGCTTGTAAGGGAGTTTCTTCACTGACGGCGGGGTTTTGTAAAAAAACTCCTTCGTTGGCAGTGGCTTGTAAGGGAGTTTCTTCGCTGACGGCGGGGTTTTGTAAAAGAACTCCTTCATTGGCAGTGATGGCAGTAGGTAGTTTGTTGTCGGTTTTGGCGGTCAGGGGGGAGAAGTCGGTAACGGTCAGACTCTGGAGTGAAAAGATTAACCTGGCATCCTTATTGATTTTCATATATTAAAAGTATCCTATAACGAAAATTTCTGCGGTGCTGTAGGAGGGAACTCCAGTTCCCGATGAACTATCACTTATGTTGTGGGGGTTATGTTGTAGGAGGTATGTTGTAGGTGTTATGTTGTAGGAGGGGTCTCCAGACCCCGATTTTCTGTTTTGGTGGATTATCGAGCTTAGGGAATCGGCTTCTGGAGAAGCCTCCTACAGAAGCCTCCTACAGAAGCCTCCTACAGAAGCCTCCTACAGAAGCCTCCTACAGAAGCCTCCTACAGAATAACATAATTCCAAAACTTTATTCAAAAATATTTTCCGGTTTAAACACAATAAAAGGATATTGTTCATAATGTTCGACCAATCTTTTCCTTACTGGGTTTTCCAGGCAATATTTTACAATCTCTAATAAACTTTCATCTTTTCGTATTAAATGGTCGTAGTATTGTTCCTGCCATATTGATCCCTTGCGGTTTTTTGCTTTATTAACCATTCTCGCTGTAAATTTCTTAAAAGAGCCTATAGTTTTTGACAAACCTTCTTCCTCTTTTAATTGAAAAACTATATGAATGTGATCCGGCATTATAACACAGCATACCAAATTTATTTTTTCTTGTGTTTCAAGATAACTCAAAGAATCGAATATGATTTTTGACACCGATTCCTCTGCCAAAAGAAAAACCTTATTATAAGCACAGATAGTTATAAAATAATAAGCCCCATTAAGAGAGCTTCTTCCGATTTTTAAAGATTTGTGTCCTTTTTCCGGTTTTGCATATTTGGATTCTTTCTCGTCCAAAAGGGTTCACCCGCCTTTTTTGTAGGAGGGAACTCCAGTTGCCGATGAACTATCACTTATGTTGTGGGGGTTATGTTGTAGGAGGTATGTTGTAGATGTTATGTTGTAGGTGTTATGTTGTAGGAGGGGTCTCCAGACCCCGATTTTCTATTTTGGTGGATTATCGAGTTTAGGGAATCGGCTTCTGGAGAAGCCTCCTACAATAAAAGCTCTCACCTACTTCTTATCCCTTCAAGGCTCCTTTGGTGAGACCCTCTACCAGGAATTTCTGTAAAGAGAAGAAGATGATCATAATGGGTAAAGCACCTAAAATAGACGCGGCAGCGAATTGGCTCCAGTTGGTGGCGAAGGCTCCCGATATGAAACCCCTCATACCTACCGCCAAAGTGAACTTGTCTTCTCCCGTCAAAACTACCGACGGCAGAAGGAAGTCCGCATAAGGTCCGATAAAATTGAAAATCGTCACCACTGCCAGAATCGGGGTCATGAGAGGGAACACTATCTGTAAAAAGGTCTGGGTGGGAGTGGCTCCGTCCATGTAGGCCGATTCTTCCAGTTCCTTGGGCAGCCCGTCCAGATACCCCTTGATGATCCACGTATTGAAGGGGATTCCTCCACCCGCGTACACCATGATCAATCCCGTGAGAGTGTTTAATCCCACCATTCCTCCCGTCATATCTCCCAGTATCAGCAATAGCTTGTATATGGCAACCATGGCCATGGCGGCGGGGAACATCTGCATGATAACCATGGTCATCAGTCCCCATTTTCTGCCGGGAAAGTTCATCCGGGAAAAGGCGTATCCCGCCGAAACCGTTACAATCAACGCCAGCACCGAGGAGCATCCGCACAGGATAACCGTATTGATCATCCATTGGACAAATCGGGTTTTGGTGAGTAATAACCGGTAATTCTCTAAAGTATAGGTTTTAGGGAAGAGATCCGTTGAGAAGAGAGAGCCCCCCGATTTGAAAGACGCGGCGAGTACCCAGTATGCCGGGAACAGCACCACGATCAGGGCGATAATCAACCCTGTATGCATTAATGCCAGTTTGATCTTATCCGCAGTAGATAATTTGCTTTTTTCCATATTTTATATCTCCCTTGATATTTTAATTCAAATTTCTTCGATTTCCTCTGTTTCATAGTTATAAAACCCAATTTTACTAACACCTGGTATTTCAGTTATTCTATTAACTGGAAGAGTCACAGCAAGTGAAGGATTAGAAAGGTGACACCCCTTATAAGATAGAGAATCCAGTTTTTTAGAATAAAAAACCTGTGCAACCCAAAAATTTTCGTTATTCTGTAAATCTAATCCCTGTGAATCTGGTAAAATAATTTTTTCCTTTTCATTGTTGAGAATTACTATATTATGTTCTAAAGGTATTATTTTCTTTTTATTCTTTTTAGTGCAATATTTTATTTTCTTTAAGGCGTCTAAAGTTTCTTTATTAATTTCTTGTATATTCAAACTATTTTGCTGTTCAATAATCTCTATTGATTTTTCTATTGTATTTTTCAAAATTTCCTCTTCTAAAATCTTACTAGAAAGTCTCAAACTTCCGTAGGTCTGGTCATAAATAGAAATAAACCTTTCTCCTTCATTAACTTGTCCTCTCGAAACTCTGAATTTGTCGTCTGCAAAGTTGATATCACGTCTCTCAAAGGGTACCACTATTAGGAAAGCTTCAAAAAGCAATTCTGACAAAAATTTACATTGAACATTTCTTTCATTAAAAACAGGATGATGGAATAATATACCTGTAGTAAAGAAATTTCTAATAAATTTGTCTCTATCAAAATAGAGACCCAAAGAAGCATCTAGAGGATAATTCACTTTTAATTCATTTGATCCTCTTTTTTCCTTAAATCCCAATATAGATTCACTAATTTGTAAATTACATTCTATTATGCTAAATTCTCCATATCTAACGTTAGCAGATATATTATCAGCAGACATATTAGGATAAACTAGAATAGGCATTTTTTCTGGTTGGGTATAATATTTCTTTTCACATCTAACATCGACTTGCCTTGTACGTATATTAACTTTATATACGCGATAAGATTTTGTTGTATAATAATAGACAGCGCCTGGGTATGCTTCTCTCATTAATTGGTCATAGGATAGACTTCCCAATTTTTCAATTTCAGGTCCTTGCTTACGACTCACTGTAAATTGAGTATCAATATCTCTTAATGGGTATGTGTGATTAGGATCATCACCTGCCTGTGCTTTCATCTCTTGAAATTCAGACGAAATTTCACCTGTTCGTTCTTTTTTACATATTTCTAAAAAACCTTGAGGGAAATCAATCTTAGATTCAAATTTAAAACTTCTATTTATTTCTTTTGAATTTAATTTACCTATCTTTTTTGATGCCGATTTTTTGTTTATTTGATTTAATACTTTATCATGTTCTCCACCTTGCCTCACAAGACATAATGCATGTATATATTGTATTCTATGATTTTCAAGATATAAAGCACTTTCAGAACGAGGCATTTTAAATATATATTCTGGATTTTTAAATATATATTCGCTAAAAATATCACCATTATTTATTATAAAAATATCACCTTTAGAATGTCTTCCAATTCTTCCGATTCTCTGACGGAAGCTTGTTTCAGAACGTGGTACTCCAAGCAAAATACCTAAGTTGAGAAAAGGAATATCTATTCCTAATTCAAGAGCGCTTGTACTTATTATTCCAGATAAATTACCTGTATTGAGGCGATTTTGAATCTCACTTCTATCATGTTCTTCATATCCAGAACGATAAGGTAAAATATTTATCTTATTTAGATGATCTTTTTCTAATTTATATAATAGATCATCATCTGTATATTCTTTACTTTCTTCATATATAGAACGAGAAGTAATTGATGATAAATATTCTGTTTGTTTTCTGCTATCAGCAAATGCTATAAATTTTATTTTTTTATCTTTACTTAAACACACAAATAAATTTGACATCACTGTTAAAAAATCTTTTGTATCAGGTGTTTCAAGCATCTTTACTGTGAGTTCATGTTGAGGAGATGTATCAAGTTGTTCATCAATTATATAAAATTTCCTTCCAAATAACTTATCTAAGTGGTCTTTAGGTTTAGAAATCGTAGCAGAAGCACATAAATATCTTGGTCTTCTATCGAAAAGGTCTAGAATATGTTCAATCCTTCTAAATAGATATGCACAATTTGAGCCAAAAACTCCTGAATAGGTATGAACTTCATCAACAATTATAAGGGAAAGATTATTTAAAAAATTTACTATTTCCTTATCATTTAGATAATTCATAAGCCATGCATGTACTATATCGGGTGTGCAGATTAAAATATCACTCTCTCTTAGAATCGAAATTCTTCTTCCCCTTACAACTTGTCCGTCAATTCTCCCGACTTTAGCCGAAAGCCCACTAATTTGTACAATTTTATTCCATCTTTCCTCTTGTTCTCTTCCTAAAGCTTTTAGAGGATACATGACAAGTATTTTTGAGTTTTTAGATTTCACAATTTGCTCTATAGCATAAATGTAAAATACTAAACTCTTACCAGAAGCAGTACTGGTTGATAGACATACATCTATCTCTTCATCTAATTTTTCTATCGCTTTTTTTTGATGTAAATATAATCCATTCCTTGAAGATTCCGCAAGAGCCTTTTGGGAGTAAGCAGATAAATTAAGATCATTATATCCATAATATATTGGCTCTTTGCTTGGTAAAACTTCAGTATGAATAACTTTCCATTTTTCTTTTTTCAAATGTTCATCTATCATTATTCGCCTCTATCACAATATATTTTACTTTTCCTATTCATTAGGTCTTATCGTCGAAGGCTCCCGTCATCTTGAAGTTGATGGAGGAGAGGGTGGCGATAATCACAAATATAATAATAGCGTAAGCGCAGGCTCGACCGAACTGGAAGAGGTTGAATGCCAGTTTATATGAATAAGTTACCAGAATGTCGGTAGCTCCTGCGGTGGAACCCATGACCACGGGACCTCCGCCGGTTAGTAGATAAATACTGCCGAACTGGTTGAAATTAAATGCGAAGCTGGAAATCAGAACCGGCAACATGGCTCCTCTTAAAAGAGGGAGGGTGATAGAGGTGAACTGTTTTAAAGGGCTTGCTCCGTCCACCGATGCCGCTTCGTATAACTCCGACGGGATCGCCTGTAAAGCTCCTAAACAGATACTCATCATGAAGGGAAAGCCCAGCCATATATTCACGATGAGAACCGATATTTTGGCATAGAAAGGATCGCTGAGCCAGGGGATGGCTTCTTTGATAATCCCCATGTTCATCAGCAGGACGTTTATCGCCCCTAAATCGGAGTTCAAAATACCCTGCCACATGAGGACGGTGATAAAAGCCGGGATAGCCCAGGGAATGATGAAGAAAGTGCGGTAAAAATTTTTGAATTGCAAATGCTTATTATTCAATGGCATTGCCAACAGCATACCGACGGTAACCATTCCCAGGACGCTGAGACCCGCCCAGAGGAGAGTCCAGCAGAAGATGGTGCCGAATTCCTTTACCTCGGGACCCAGGAGAATTCTGAAAAAGTTCCTGAGTCCCACGAAATCGAATTCCTGGAAGTGGTAGAGGGAATAGTTGGTAAAGGCGATATAAAAACTATAGGCGTTGGGGATGAAGGTGAGCAGTAACATAAGAACCACTGCCGGGGCGATATATATATAGGGCAAAAATTTCCCCTGACCTTTATGCATAAGACCTCCTGTTATAAATAAGATTTGGGTTTATTTATGGGTTTCCCGCTATCTCCGATTTTATGGGATTCCCGTTATCCTCAATTTTGTGGGGGTTTTCGTCATCCTTTACTCCATCATAATATTGATATTTTGTTTTATTCTATCCACGGAAAGGGGTAGTACCTCCTCCGGGTTCTTGCCGTGAATGACCACCAGTTGGAGAGCCTGGTTCATAGGATCCCAGACCGCACTCATGACCGGGTGGTTGGGCATGGGGGTTCCGTAGGCGGCGGCTTCGGCGAATTTGAGGATTTCCGGCTGATCCTGGATCAGTTCCAGAGTACCCATATTACTGGGGATTCGCCCTGACGCCAGACACATATCCTTCTGGTTCTCCGGTTTATTGATATAGTGCATGAGTTGAACCGCCAGTTTCCGGTGCTGAGTCTTTTTGTTTAAAAGGCATCCCTGAATCCCTACGAAGGGTTTGGGTCTTTCGCCGTTGGGCAGGGGAGGGAGGGACATGATGCCGAAGTTTACGTTATTCTTCTTGAGTTCCACCACCATCCAGGGCCCGTTTAAACAGAACATCAGTTTTTTATCGTAGAAGAATCCGCTCATCATGTCGGTGGTGGCGCCGTCGGGGATGAGACCGTCGTCCTTCATTTTTCTCAGGTATTTCAGGGTGTCCCTGGTCTGGGGCGAATCCAGCATGATCTTGCTGAGATCCATCTTGCCGTCGGTTTCGCCGAATATCTGAGTACCGAAACCGGAAAAGAATCCCCAGCTGTAGTAGAGGTTGCCGATGTCATAGAAGAATCCGTAATTGCGCTGGGAGGGATCCTTTGCCGAGGGGTTGTTATATTCCTTGGCCATGGCCAGCAGTTCGTCCATGGTTTCCGGCTCCTTTTGAACCAGATCCTTATTGTAAATGACGGCGATGGTCTCCAGAACGATAGGGACGCCGTAGAGCTGCCCGTCATAGGTCATGCCCTGGATACCGGCGGGGTTATATTTTTCCCTTTCTTCTTTTGGGAATTCTTCCTCGGTCAAAGGTGCAATCAGTTGAGCCACACCGAAAGCACCGATCCAGTCCTGGGGTCCGATGATGATGTCGGGGCCCAGTCCTGCGGGGGCGGCAATCTGATATTTTACCTTGAGTTCCTCGAAGGGAACCTTGATAACCTGAACATTGAGGTTATTTTCTTCATTGAATTTTTTGATTATGCCTTTGAGAGCTTCCACTTCCTGATCCGAGAAGCCGACCCAGATAACCGCGTCGGGTTTGGGTTCCTGCCGGGAGGAACAGGCAGAAAGGGAAAGTAGCAGGATTACTGTGAGAATCAGAACGCAAAAGAGAGGAAGGATTATTTTATTTTTTTTCAAGTCTTATCCTCCTGTACCGCTTTGGGCGATATTCTTATGATAGTAGTAAGATTAATTTAAACCTTTAAAATGCTAATTCCTTCTGAAAAAAGAATAAAAGGGGAAGGTTTTTCGGCGGCAGAAGTAAAAAATATTACGAAATTTCCCATCAGCACCGGGAGGGTTGAGATGTGGGTTTTTTGAATAATATTGAAACTCTCTTTCAGAAGGTAATCGAGGGAACCTTTCTGGGCAATTACGGAGGAAAGGTCCAACCGGTGGAGATAGTGAAAGGGATATGGCAGGAAATTCTGAGCCAGAAAAGAGTGGGCCCCCGCAAGGTGTATGTGCCTAACTTCTTCATTATAACCCTGTCTCAGAACGACTTTGAATTTGTCAAGGCGATACGTAAATCCCTTGAAGAAGAGATAGTTCATCATATCAGCCACGAAGTCCGAAACAGGGGGTTTTCTTTTCTCGGCCCCCTTTCCCTGGAGTGGAATGTGGGTGATAATATAAGAGACGGCAGGTTTTTCGTGTCAGGAGATTTTATCGAAAAGGAAAAAGAAGAATCCCGACGGGAGAAGTCCTCTGAAAAAATCCCCCCGGTACCCCATGAAATCCCCATCGGACAGGGAGCAACCCTGATGAAACTCCCTCCCCCGGAAGAGACTAAAATGCGGCTGGAACCGGTTTCTCCGGTTGTTGGAGGCAAACTGAAAAAGTTTCTTTTGATAACGGAAGGGGCCGACAAGGACAAGATATGCGATTTGACCAATTCTCCCGTTGTTATCGGAAGAAGCACCGAATGCGATCTGGTATTGGGAGATCCCTGGATCTCAAGAAGACACGCAGTTATAACTCCCGCAGGAGATGACCTGCAACTGGAAGACCTGGGAAGCCGGACGGGAACTTTCGTCAATGACCGTAAAATAACAGGAAAAGTCTTTCTGAAGGAGGGAGACCGAATAAGCGTGGGTGTAACCCGCATCGCGGTAAAAGCGGAGGTTATTTGACGCTTAAAAAGCACAGTTGTTAACCTTTGTTAACAAAGGGAAGAAAAAGTCGTTATTTTTCTCTGTGTTAAGATAAAATTAACAATTTGTTAAAAAAAATTAAGAGGGTTTTTTGGTGAAAAAGGCAAAAGTTACACCATTGTTTTTTCAGGGGTTAAATATATGAAATGTCCCAGGTGTTCCAATGAAATAAGAGATAACGCCACCTTCTGCAACGGGTGCGGTTATCGTATTACCACTGTTCCCGTGGTTAAAATGCCCCAGAAGAAAAGTTCCCACTCCTCCGGAAGAAGCGGTGCAGTGCGAGGCAAGAGCAGCGGGCCCAATTTCATCAAGGGAAGATACATGATCATACAGAAACTGGGTTCCGGCGGTATGGGCAGGGTCTATCTGGCAAAAGACCTTCAGACCAACGGTTTTATCGTACTGAAAGAGATGTACCCCCCCGACGATTCCCATCAGGACAGAGAATACTTCCAGAAAACCTTCGAAAGAGAAGCCCATGTCCTGTCGCTCTTGTCTCACCCCGGAATCCCCAAAATCACCGACTATTTCATGGAAGATAACGCCTTCTACATCGTCATGGAATATGTGGAAGGGGAAAACCTGGAAACCATTCTGGAAGAAAAGAATATAGAATATATTTCAATCGAAAATTTCATAAAATGGATGAGCGAACTGATCAGCATCCTCAAATACCTCCATAACCAGACCCCTCCCATCATCCACCGGGACATAAAACCGGGCAATGTCATGCTGGACTCATCCAACCGGATATTCCTGGTGGATTTCGGCGTGGCAAAATCCCTCAAGGTGGACATCTCCGCCCATACCCAGGTGGGAACCATGGGCTACGCATCACCGGAACACTATTCGGGCAAATTCGTCCTTTCTTCCGATATATACAGCCTGGGAGCCACCTTCCACTATCTGCTGACGGGAGATCCGGCGCACCTGCGTATGCCCTTCGACTATCCTCCCCTGTCCAATTACCGCAAGGACGTCCCCCTGGGACTGCAGGAAATATTCTCCAAGATGCTCACCCACGACCCCAAAAACCGGTATCAGTCCATGGAGGAACTGGAAACCGACTTTAACGATTTCATAGATCAATATAAAAACCCCAGACCGAGAGTGAAGAAGGACATCTCTATCATACGGGAAGGCTCCAGAACCGTCCTGCCCACTCCCCCCGAAGACCCGACCCTGGAACTGGATAAAGGCAAAAAACCCCCCACTCCCCTTTTCAGGGAAGTCAAGAGTGAGTACGGCAATGCCCCCCCCCCAACCAAAAAGGAAGAAAAAAAGGAAGTCAAAGCCGAAACCCCCACTCCGGAGAAACCGGAAGAACCGAAAGAGGAAAAACTGCCTCCAGTGGTCATAAAACGTCCCGTATCCACCACCGACGAAACATCGGAGATCGTGGCGGGCGGCATCAAGGCAAGAAAAAGACCCGATATTCCGGTCCCGATTCTGGGCGTCCCCCAGGAAGAGAAACCCTTTACCCCCGATAGAAGAGGACAGGAAAACCAACCTGTCAAATCTTTCACATCCGACAATCCCCCGGAAAAACCCGCCCCGGAAAAGGAAAACGGACATCTCCCCGACAAAGGAACCGAAACCGGCGAGAAACCCGATAAGGGCAAAAGGGAGGAGAAAAAACAGGATAAAGGAACTCTGAGGAAAATAGTGCTGGCAGTCCTGATCCTGCTGTTTGTGGTTGTGGCGGCAGTAGCGGTGATCTATTTCTACTTCCCCCACCTGATGCCCAATATACCCTTCCTGCAACCCGGCGTCCGGAGCGGAAATGTTATCGCCTTCATGCCTGTTATAACACATCTTGCCTTTTTCCGTCTGGGCTGAAGCAAAAAAATCCGATGTCTTTTTTTGTATTTCCTTTAGTCGGTCGGAGGAGGAAAAGGATATGGAATATACGCTGAACCGTAAAAAACAAAATGAGAGAAAAAAACTTCCGACAGATTTCTTCTTCGCTTTTTATGCCAGTTTCCGCCGCTCTTCCTTACTCCTGTTGCTGTTACTTCTTTTATCCTCTGTGAGTTACGGCGATGTTTTTATCGATATTCCCACAGACACCTCTCAGGGAGTTGTAAAGGTAAAATATCAGTATCAATATAATAAGGAAGGACTTGGGTGGGCGTGTATAAACTTCAAGGGCCAGGAAGGGGTAAAGATTCAACAGGTGGTCAGGGTCTCCGAGGTGCTGAACCACTGGAATCTCAAATATGATGTCCTGGACGACGGCAAGACCCTGAAATACTATTTCAAACAGGCCCTCATGAAAGGGTATGAGTTCCATGTGGAATCGTTATTTTATCTTTATGTGGGTAAAAATATATATACCGACAAAAACGGCGATATCGTTTTAAAATACTACACCGGCGAGGATGCCTACATAACCCTGCCCGATAAATATCAGTTCACATCCTGTAATTTTCCCATAACTTCCTACACTCAGAACAAAAAAACCGTACTGAAAATCTCCAACCCCCAGGGACACCCCTTCACTATCCGCATCAGCCCCTGTTCCCTCTAATCTAAGTCCATCAAGTTTTGTTTAAAAACTAAAGGAGTTGAAGATCTGAAAAAAAGTGGAAGATGAGAAACTACCGAAAAACACCAGGGATATATATTCAGGACTTACGCCATTTTATATCAAAACCCGGATTTCATGCCGATTTCCAAAGATCCTGAAACAAAGCCTGTCCTGAACTGGTTTCAGGATTCAGGATGACGGGTTCATGCCGATTTCCTCGAATTTGAGCATAACTCCTGATAAACTCTTCGATTGACACTCCCCGGAACGGTTGTTATAATGAAGGGTGATAATTACCGGATATGGAGGTAGTGTTCCATGTTGTGTCCTAATTGCCAGTCCGCCGAGGCGGAGGTCATAATAAGGATGGGCGACTCTCAGGTGGAATTGTGCAAGAAATGCGCTTTTACATACCTCTTGAAGGAGCTGCATAAGAATCAGGAAAAAACCCCGTCCAATCTATCCAACCTGGCGGCGTCATCCGATATGGCGGCAAAAGGAGGAGACCCCCCCGGAGGGGTTATCGCTGTCATACCCGTTTCCATGATGGCGGCGGGAGGTATGCCCCAGGGAGCGGGTATCCCCAGGATCCAGTGTCCCACCTGCGGCAGCGAATTCAAGGAATTTGTTATGAAGGGGTTATTTTCATGTCCCGACTGCTACGACGCTTTTTCGGGGGAGATCGGAGAATATCTGTCCCAGGTGTTCGACTTTAGCGGATATAAGGGGAAAGTTCCCGCCAGGGCTTTTAAATATGTGAGGATGAAGAAGTTGGTGCAAAAGTTGAAAAATCAGATGGAAATGGAAGTATTTAAAGAAAATTACGAGGTAGCCGCCAAAATAAGAGATACCATCAAGAATCTGGAGGAAGAAGTTGAAAAACAGAACTGATTTCAGTATGCCTCCCCTCTGGATCGAATGCGGAGAAAAAGAAAATATCATAATGACGTCCAGGGTCAGACTTGCCCGCAATCTTGCCGATTATCCCTTCCCCCTGCGGGCTACCCGTCCCCAGGTGGTGTCGGTGATGGAATCGGTAAAAAATACCATAGAGGAGAATTCTTTTTTTGGGGATTATATATGGATTTTTCTTGAGGAATTGAATGAGATTCAACGATATGCCCTGATGGAAGAACATCTCATCTCCCCTCCCTTCACCATGCAGGTAGCGACAGGTCGAGCGGTGGCTTTTAACCGTACCAAGGACGAATCCCTCATGATCAACGAGGAAGACCATATCCGGCTTCAGGTCATGGAACAGGGGCTGAATCTGAAAAAATGCTGGATGAGAGCCAATCGCATAGATGACCAACTGGAACAGAAGCTGGATTTTGCCTTTTCTCCCGATTTCGGATACAAGACCACCTGCCCCACCAACATGGGAACAGCCCTGAGAGCCTCGGTAATGATGCATCTGCCCGCTCTGAAAATAGCCCGTCAGATAGACAGGATGAAAGAATATATGGAACAGGTGGGCGTCACTATCCGGGGGATTTACGGCGAAGGGACGGAAAATCACGGCTCCATGTTTCAATTTTCCAATCAGTCCTCCATAGGCATCTCCGAGGACGATGTGGTGGATAAACTGACCAATATAGTAACCAAAGTGGAGGACGAGGAGAAGAACGCCCGGGAGCATCTGCTCTTTGAAAACCGGGACGGACTGCTGGATCAGGTATCCAGAGAACTGGCGGTTCTGATGCATGCCCATATCCTGCCTATAGGAGAGTTTATGGAAAAATTTTCAATAGTTCGTATGGGCATGGAAATGGATCTGCTGCCGCCTATCCCCCAGACCGAAATAAATCTTCTGATTCTGACCGTTCAGCCGGGGATTCTGAAACTAAATCTGGACATTGCCGATAACGATAAAAATCTGGATATGCAACGGGCCCGCATAGTCAGGGAACTACTGCAAAAATGGAGCTGATGCCGAAAAAGGTATAATGGAGGAACCCGAAGAAAAGGAAAAGGGAAAAAACTATGTGCGAGGTCAACCGGCGGGAAAGAAACCGGAATGAAGAAGTTGGAAATCAGAAAGCGACTGCGGAACGGAATTTCGGGTGTCCCCGATTATAAAAGCGAGAGGTGCGGATTTGAACAGAAAATTCCGGTGGAACTGGAAGAATATAACCCTTTACATAGTGATGCTCCTGCTGGGACTATTTCTTACAGGGCCCTTCCTGTGGCTTTTATCCACCTCTTTCAAGTCATCGGGAGAGGCGTTCCAACCCAAAAGTTTCGGCGATTTTTTTCCAAAACAGATCTCGCTGGAAAATTTCAGGAATGTCTGGTTCCAACTGGAAGGCAAACTCCCCATGTTCTTCCTCAGCACCATTATTATAGTAAGTATCGGGATCTTTCTGGAACTGTTCATCGCCTCTCTGGCCGCCTATCCTCTGGCACGGCTGGAATTTCCGGGAAAGAATCTGATCATGTTCCTTTTGTTGTCCACCATGATGTTGCCCAATCAGGCTAATATGATCGTGAATTTCATAACCATCCGCAAACTGGGTCTGTTTGATACTTATCTGGCGGTTATTCTGCCCAGCGCCGTCAGCGTATTCGGAATATTTCTGATGCGGCAGGCTTATCTGGTGATACCCAGGGAAATCGAGGATGCGGCTCGAATCGACGGTTGCGGCGAACTGCAGATATGGTATAAAATAATGCTCCCTTTAACCCGCCCTGCCATGGCATCCCTGGCCATCTTCTCCTTCGTGGGATTCTGGAACTCCTTCATGTGGCCCCTGGTCATCCTGAAAACCGAATCCCGTTATCCCCTGGCGGTGGGACTCTCCTACCTGGCCAACATGTTCGCATCCAATTACAAACTCATCGCCGCCGGTTCGGTGCTGTCCATGATTCCCATTCTGATCATCTTCATGATCCTGCAAAAACAGTTTATAGCGGGAATCACGGCCGGTGCGGTGAAAAACTGATACCGGATTGACGTCGACGGCCATTATTTTTTATTCCACACTTCCTCCAGGATCTCGTCTCTGTTGGATCCGTGTCGGTATAGTTTATATCTGAGGGGATTCTTTTTGTAGTAATTCTGATGATATTCCTCGGCGGGATAAAATTCCGATGCGGGAAGGAGAAGGGTGGCGACAGGTTTTTTGAATTTTCCCGATTTATTCAGCTTTTCTATGGATTTCTCCGCCAGAAGTTTCTGTTCCTCATCGTGATAGAATATGGCGGTACGATACTGGGAACCCCGGTCGGCAAACTGTCCGTTGGAATCGGTGGGATCTATCTGGAGCCAGAAGATTTCCAGCAACCGGGAGTAACTGATTTTCGAGGGATCGTAGGTAACCAGGACTGCTTCGAAATGCCCCGTTTTTCCGGCGCAGACCTGCTCGTAGGTGGGATTTTTGACACTGCCTCCCGTATAGCCTGACACCGCCGATTTGACCCCCTCCTGAAGATCAAACACCGACTCTATGCACCAGAAACACCCTCCGGCGAAGGTGGCCTGTTTGTAAGGAGAAGGTTTGGTTTCCAGGGGGGATTCTTTCGTCTCTCCGGCAAAGGCCCGTGAGTAGAGGGATAAAACCATTGAAAACAGTATCAGAGCGATTAGAAAGAAGTTGAATATGTTCATTTTATTTTCCTCCCTTGTTTTCCTGTTCTCTGAGAGACACAATAGTAAACTCTATTTTATAAACCCGAAAAACGAGAGAGAAGTTTCATCGTCATGATTTGCGTTCAGGACTTACGCTCAAATTCGGGTAAACCGGCATGAACCCGTCATCCTGAAACGAGTCGATGTCGTGTTTTCCCGGAAGTTCGGCTTTGCTATCCCCCGTTGAAGCAGCGCAGGATAATGCTGGTCCAGGATGTTCCCGAATTGCGTTCCCGCATGGTTTCGATGGCGGTCTTGCCGAAGTGGTTTACCACCAGCTGCAGTTGAACCAGATCCCGGACTTCCTCGTCGCTGAGATTCATGGGTTGAGAAGGATCTTTTTGCCATTTCTTGTATTCGTCGTAGGCGTGCTGAAATTTTGCAGGGACGTTGAAGTGGTGTTCATAGATGCCTGCAGGCATAAACAGCTTGCTGGCATCGATGGAAAGACTCTTCATTATGTCGGTGTGTTTCAAGCCCTGTCTCCTCATGCCCATGACATCCCTGGGATCCAGACCGGAGGAGGTGGCGAAGTAGAGGCATACCGAGGCGTCGTCGTCGTCGTCCAGGTATTTGCCAAGAGTGATGACGATAGCGGAGTCGGTCTTATAGTAGTTGGACAGGGTATAGGTCATGGGTGAGTTTTCCGACCAGAGGGCGTTTTTGTCTATCTGCTGGCAGAAGGCGGGAGTCGATAATGTCATGGATACCGCCATGAAAAAGGTAAAAGCAAAAAAAGTCGAAGATAAATAGAACAGATTCCTTTTTTTCATTAAGGATTACCTCCTTGCGGGTGCTTATCACCTATGGTTATGGTCGGCTTTCAGGGGATTTTGTTTTGCAGGACGGAAACCGTTTTTTTATCAGGATTCTCTGGTGGCTCCCCACAGCCAGTTCTGATATTTGGCGTTCCATTCTTTTACTTCGATGCTGGCGACTTCGGGTACTTCGAAGGAGTTGAGTTCGAGGATTCTCCGTTCCAGTTTCCAGATGAGGCTTTCCCGGGTTCTCATAATCAGCAGGGATTCGGGCTGGGTCAGGGCTTCTCCCTTCCAGCGAACCTTGGTGATGATGTTGGGAATGATGTTGACGCTGGCCACCAGCCTTTCGGCGACCAGGGTATCGGCGATCATTTCGGCTTCTTCGGGTTTGCAGGTGTTTATAACGATTCTCATCAATTTGATTCCTCCCAATCAGGATTATAGCCTAATATTCTTTTCATATTTTCCCTTTTCCTTTAAGATGGAGAGGAAGAAGAATTTTTAGTTTAAAAGAGAATCTTTTCTTTAGGGGAAGGAAATAAAGGAGGGAAAAAAGAATCTCACTAAGGAGTTTTCCTACACACAAAGCATAAAGTCCGGCGGGGGGTAATTTTAAAGAATGGTTCTCGGAAAGTCCGAAAAGGCGGTGCATGGAATGATAAAGGTCCTTGTGGTGGAGGATTTTCAATTAATCCGATTGGGTATAAAGCAGAATCTTCTTAGTATCCCCGATGTGGAGATTGTGGGAGAGACTGATAATACCCATGATGCGGTAAAAAAAGCCCTGGAACTGAAACCCGATATAGTCCTGATGGATCTCAAACTGGGCGAGGATAATTTCGGTGGAATTACCGCTGCGAAGAAGATAAAGGAGAAATTATCCAATACCAGGATTCTTATTCTGTCCTTTTATGACGATGCCGAATATATATCTCAGGCTATCGACGCCAGGGTGGACGGGTACCTGCTGAAGGACGTGGCCGACAAGGAACTGGCCAACGCCATTTATACCATAAGCAAGGGGAAAGCCGCCATATCTCCCGTGATTGCCTCCAAGATGATGTCCCAGATGGCGGAACAGGGGAAAATGAGTCAGAGAAAGAAAGATATTCTGAACACCCTCTCCTCCAGAGAAATTGAAACCTTCAAACTTCTCGCCCAGGGATCTTCCAACAAGGATATAGCCAACAAACTGTTTATTTCCGAAGCCACAGTGAAGGCCCACATATCCTCGATTCTCCGCAAACTGGACGTAACCGACCGGACCCAGGCGGCCATTCTGGCTCTTAAATACGAGATCTTCGCCGAGAGTTAACCCTTACCCCATATCGGCGGGAAGGGAAAAAATATCGGTAAACGGAAATTCACACGATTTTTCTTTTTTGAGGTTTTTTGTTGCGATCCGCATGTTTTTCGGGAGGGTTTGCGACTGTTAGGGGTAATCGGGTAATAGAGGAAAAAGAGGGGAGACTGTGGAAGTGATAGATGGTTTCTTTCCGTGACGGTCAGATTGAATCTGAATCAAGGACTGAATCTGTGGAAGAAAAAAAGGAAAAAGAGTCATCCAATAAAATAAAACCTCCGGTAAAAAACAGAATTATTAAAATAATTCTGTCGGTTTTGTTTTTGGCGGGAATTCTGGCAGGTCTGGGAGTTCTGGCAAGATATCTGATAATCGACGCTGTGGGCAAGTATATTCAGGACAGGGTAAAAGGCAAAATATCCGCCCAAAAGGTGGATACGGGTTTCTCCCGGCTGCGGATTTCGGGGATTTTACTGCAATCTCCCCAGGGCGAGGACTGGGTTTCCGTGGAGTCTCTTACCGTTGATTACAATCTCCTGGATTTTCTCGATAAAAACAAAAGAGAACACGCCATAAAGGGAGTGGAGATCTACCGCCCCCGGATCCTCTTGTTCTGCGGCACCGATAACCGATGGAATCTGCTGTCGGTATATAACAAAATAGAAGAGAAAAAGCCGCCGCCCAGAGAATCCTTTCATCCGGAAATTCCCGTTACCATCCGGGAAGGGGAGTTTGAATTCGCCGATCACCGTTTCGGAGGGTATCAGACGGTTTTCACCCCCGTCAACGCCCTTATAACCCTGAAAACCACCGGCGAACTCCTGGCGGACATAACCGTATCGGAAAAGGATTCTCCCATGAAAGCCCATGCCCGGGGACTCATCAGTTCCGACTACAAGGGCGGACGGCTGGATATCGATATCGAATCGGCGAGGCTCCCTTTCTGGGCCAATTATGTTCTCTACAATGATGGAAAGGACGACGACATATATTTCAATCAGGGATTAGCCAAAGGGAAAGTTTCCCTGGTGTGCAAGAACATTTATCTTCCTCCCAATACCGTGGCAAATATCGATGTGGGAGGCTGGCTGGACGTTGAAAAGGTATCCGCGATGACCAGGTGGCTCCCGGAACCCGTGGAGGATCTGTCGGGCAGGGTTATTCTCACCAAAAGTTACATCTCCTTTCAGGGATTAAAGGGAAAATACCGGGGGGAGGAGTTTGACGGCGGAGGAAAGGTCATAGGCCTGGGAGACTACAGAACCACTTACAGGAATCCCCGGTTTGAGCCCGGAGAGAAAAAGAACGAATTGTCTCTGGATATTCTGCTGTCGGTTCCCCGGCTGGATCTGGAAAATATGAAGGATCAGCCCGTCATAAAGAGCCTGCCGGGCAATCCCAGGGGAGTGGTGGATCTCCGGATTCATATCACGGGTCTGGTTTCTTCCCCCATAGTCCGGGGGCTGGTAAAGAATAAGAGAATTCTGACCCTGGGCGAGGAATTCCTTAACGGACAGGGAACCTTCGATTATTTCTCCCAGAGTCTTAAAGCCGACTTCAAGGATATACAGTGGAGGGAGGGGAAAATCGACGGCAGCATCTGGACCGGCTTCGGCGGCGGAGATGCCCGCATCATAATGGAACTGACGGGAGAAAACGCCGATATAGGCTATCTTGCCCGGAAGTTTTTCCCCGAATACCGGGTGGAGGTTACATCGGATTTTTACATCAAGGCTGTGGGAACCCTGAAAGATCCTATCGTTATGGGGGAATCCTCTTTTGCGGGTTTGAAATACGAGAATCTGTATGTGGATGAGGGGAGAGGAGATTTTTTATACGGAAATCATACTCTGTGGCTGTCGGATCTGTCGGCTCATTACGGAGGAGGGGTGATTACCAGTCCGTCGTCTTTCATAGATCTGGACAATAAATATATGAGCCTTATAGTATCCGGCAGGGATTTTAACTGGAACTCCCCATCTCTGGGAGTTTCTCTTCGCAGCGATTTTAACGCCCATATCATGGGAAGCACCCTGTCTCCGGCGGTGGTGGGCAACTTTGACAATTCCGCCCTCAGATATAAAGGATATAATCTGGATAATACCGCCGGAATTTTCGCCTACTGGGGAAATACCGTATCTTTAAGGAATGTACACACCAGTTTGAACGGCTCCCCCCTGGAGGTAAACGGCATCTACGTCAAAGGGAAGCAACCGTCGCTGGCCTTTCATGTTCAGTCGCCGTCTCTGAGCCCCGATTCCCTGAGTGGGGTGAACCCCTACTTCTCCCGTATCCCCGGGGGACACACCCTGAATATGACCGCCACCCTGGAAGGAACTGGCGGAAAATATTCCTGGGATCTGGTGGGACAGGGGAGTCTGGGGAATATATCCGCCCTGGGGGACATGAGCATGGAAAAAGGAGATAAAACCCGGTTCTCCGCGTATATTACAGGCAGAGAGTTGGATACCGACGCCTTCATTCCCTGCGAATTCTCTTCAAAAGTTCAGGGAGGCAGGGGAGACGTAACCGCCCTGGTGGAAGGGAACGGCGATGATTATAATGTGGCTTTCTTATCCCGGACTCCCTCGGCCAAAATCCTGGGACTTCCCGTAACCTTCGGCAGCGGAAGAATAAATTATAACAATAATATACTGACTCTTCATGACACCTACTGGATGGGATACAAATCGGACAAATACCGCTCGGATAAATTCGAAACCGTGGACGGCCTGTATAATATCTCATCCTACTGGGGGTTTGACGACAAATCCTACCGGCGTCCCCATATGTTCGCCCGGATGTATCTTCAGCCTTTCAAACTGGCGGATTTCATCTATACCACCGACGGCTGGCGGCTGAAGACCACCGAAAGGGTCTATACGGGACTTCCGGAGAATAAGAATAAATATGTGTCGGTAACGGGCCTGCCGGAAATCTGGGGCGTGAGAAAATATCATCAGTTGAAAAGATGGGACGACGGAGGCTATCCCCTGTCCCTCTCCTTCGAAAAAGCCGACAAAACCGACGACGGACTCATGGACAACGTCTATGTGGCGGATATGAGCGTCAGCGGCATGGTGGATTATTCCCGCCAGAGCCTGGCTCTGAACGTCCACAGCGAATATATGAATCTGGGAACCGTCAGCAAGGATCTGGATCTGAAGCCCTTCAACATGTCCGTAAAGGATATGAGGAAAAACCTGGGCTGGAAAAATGTGGACGGAACCGCCATGCTGGACGGCAAGGTGCTGGGAGACTGGAATCACCCCCGATGGGACGGCAAACTGAATATATATGACGGTGTTATAAATAACCAGCCCTTCAGCCTGAAAGGGGATTTTGTCGCCGACAAGGATAGCGTGCATATAAGGGATTTTGATCTGGATCAGAATATCGGAGGATATACCGGTCGGGGAGACATTACCGTAAAACCCAAGTTGAGTCTGAATATGAATATCAAGGCCGAGGACGCTTCTCTGTCCAGACTCCTTTCCTATACCCCCTGGTCGAAAATTCCCGCCAAAGGGTTTATATCGGGAGATATAAAGATTCAGGGAGAAGGGGCGGAGCCTATGATCAACGGAGATCTATCCGTAAAGGATGCCAGCATTTACGGACAGAGGATCGAACTTTTAAAAGCCAGGGTCAAATCCGATGCCCACGTTCTCACCCTGGAAGAGATGTCGGCGGATGTGGGGACGGGAAAACTCACCGGCAAAGGGTGCATGAACGGCAAGAACCTGGATTTTGTCCTGACCGCCGACGATATGCCCCTGGAGAACCTGAACTATCTGTCGGACAACTTCAACGACGTCCGGGGAACGGGAGACATGAAGATCCACTTCAGCGGCGCCAGAACCTCCCCCAGGGTGGAAGCGGACTTCAATACCAGAGGCTTTTCCCTGGAAAATCGTCCCTTCGAACGGTTTGAAGGCAAACTCCTGTGGGAAAAGGATCAACTCACCATGGATCATATCACCCTGGAAACCGCAGGCAGTTACTGGAATATGACGGGAACGGCGGAGTTTCCCAAAAAGACCGTAACCTACGGATGGAAAAGGGAAGAGATTCACTATCCGCCCATATTCAATCTTCAGGCGGATATGAAGAACTGGAAACTGGAACATATTCTGGACATCGAAAACCACCCCCTGCAGGATACGGTGTCGGGTGTTATGGACGGTTCCCTCTCCCTGCAAGGATCCTTCCCCCATCCCGATATGGCGGTAAGCGTCAATGTCCGTAGCGGAATGATCGGGGATATCAACTTTAACCGGATTGATGCCTTCATGACCTATCACCGGGGGAACCTGAAACTGGAGGAACTGGAGTATATATCCCCCGAATCCTACGGCATATTAAAAGGAGAGATCAACCCCTCTTCCGGCAGCATGAATCTTCAGGGTGAGATGAAAAATATGCCCGTGGCTCTTATTCACCCCTTCGTCCCCCAGAGTTCCTCCGTGAACGGATATGTCAACTCCAACCTCAATATATCGGGAGACTACCGCCAACCCGACATCAACTCCCGGATCACCCTGGATAACGGCAAGATCGGATCCCTGGAATTCGATCAGATCGGGGGGAATATCAACGCTCAAAAGGGGATCCTTAAACTGGACGACTTCGGCATTCGCAAGGATAACCACCGCATCGACATCACAGGAACCATACCCCTGGAAATATCGGAAAAAGGGATCACCAACTCCGATAAAATGCTCATCAATGCCAGGGTCAACGATAACGATCTGGGAATTCTGGGGGTATTCATCCCCTACGTGAAGGACTCCCAGGGAAAATTGAAGGGAGATCTGACCCTGGAAGGAACCTACCCCGATCTGACCCTGTCCGGCGAAACCTCCATCAAAAACGGAACCCTGCTGTTGTCGGTCATGGAAAACCCCATCGAGAATATCTACGCCATGGTACGGTTCAATTCGGGACAGCTCAATGTGGAACAACTGAATGGCAAACTGGGCGACGGTTCCTTTAATTTAAAAGGCTCCGCACAAATAGATAAGATGAAAATCCGGGATATGAACTTTAATCTGACGGGAGAAAATCTGACCATGATAATCCCCGGCCTGGTGAGAGGTAAGGTGGATACCCGGATGACCCTCACGGGAGATCAGGATGAACCGGTACTGGGAGAAGCAGGAGACCACATACTGCTGAAAAACGCCACCTTTACCCTGCCCAAGAAGGGGCTGAAGGATCTTACCTCCCTGCTCCCCGGATACCAGGAGGAAAAAACCGGAGATGTTCCCTCCTTTGCCCTGCCCATTCCCGTGATAAAGGACTTCTCTCTGATCCTTGCCGACGATGTGTGGCTGGACTACAGCGGTCTTTTCATCCGCTCCGGAGGGAGTCTGAACCTTTTCCGCAAGGCGGGGCAGAATCTGCGGTTCTTCGGCGAACTGACCTTCAGCCGGGGAACTCTCAACCTCCCCTTCTTCCAGTCCCCGGTCAAGATCAGCGACGGTTTTGTCCGGTTCAACGGTGGAACCCCCATCAAGAACAAAGAGGGTAATATCGTCGATTATGAACAGAACCCCGACTTCTCCTTCGAAGGGGAAACCAATATCACCGATTATGACATATTCCTCAATTACCGGGGAGATCTGGATAATCTCAAGGAAGCCATGAAGCCCAATTCTACCGTCAAGGCGGATCTGAACCTCTACTCCATTCCAAACCTGAGTCGGGAGCAGATCCTGGAACTGATGCTCACCAGCACCTTCCTGGGTTCTCTGGTCAGCGATGACGGCACAGGAACCGGCACCACCACGGGAGGAACCGCCGCAGGAGTCATGACCAACTATCTCCAGGGGTTGTTGCTTACTCCCATCACCCGCACCTTCGGCAAGGCCCTCTCGTTATCGGAACTCAATTTCGAATACTATTCCGCCGATAAATGGTCTATCAAACTTTCCAAGGCACTGGATAATAAGGACAGATTCTTCATCACCTACTCCCAGAAAAAACAGATCCAGGGACAGAATGTACAGGCGATATGGGGACTGGAATACAAATACCGCCCCGGTATGCGTCTGCGGGTGGAAAGCGACGAAGGGAGCCTGGTTTACTGGCTCATGGGCAGAATCGACTTCGACAACGCCGGCGGATTCTTCTCGGAACTCTTCCGCATTCTTACCTTCCAGGGGGGCAAAAAGAAACAGAATACAAACAAAAGAAACTTTTCGCCAGATAAGAACTAATGCCAACTTGCGTTCTATAATGATTCTTAGATGCAGGACTTACGCCATTTTTTATCCAACCCCCGATTTCATAGCGGTTTCCTTAAAACATAGCCTATACTCCTCCTTAAAAGTTTCTTCATGCAGGAGGGTCTCCGGCTCACGATGGAAACGGAAGTTCATCCGTTCAAGGTGATGATCGTAAATTTAAGGATGAGTATATTCGGAAAGTGAGTCTCTTGTATAGATGCCTTCTATCCGACCACTTGATTGTCATCCCGTCATTAAACCGGAAAAATAAACAGGAGTTACGCTCAAATTCGAGGAAAACCGCATGAAATCGTCATCCTGTCATTAAACCGGAAAAACAAACAGGAGTTACACTCAAATTCGAGGGAAACCGCATGAAATCGTCATCCCGTCATTAAACCGGAAAAACAAACAGGAGTTACGCTCAAATTCGAGGAAAACCGCATGAAATCGTCATCCTGTCATTAAACCGGAAAAACAAACAGGAGTTACGCTCAAATTCGAGGAAAACCGCATGAAATCGTCATCCTGAACTTGTTTCAGGATCTCTGGCAATCGGCATGAAATCTGGGTTTTGATATAAAATGGCGTAAGTCCTGATAAAAACAAGAGAAAAACTGCCTTGTTAAATAACTCATATAATCCGTAATGAAGGATTTGTGTTATATAAGGCGAATAAATTTATGAGATACACTCATACTTGAATCTACGCTCATTACCCTGAACGAATGAACTCCCCTTTCTATCGAGGCGGGAGACCCCTCCTACATGAAGGAACTCTTAAGAAGTAGTAGCATAACAAAAACCGGGAGGAGAGGTTTAATAA
>Ga0067045_1028183_pt1 | contig 40213 bp, 30 predicted proteins | sample TerdegcTABiofilm_FD_59184 | JGI IMG/M metagenome (GOLD analysis project Ga0067045, IMG submission 59184) | Combined Assembly of (Gp0054472, Gp0054536) Wastewater bioreactor microbial communities from Singapore -Terephthalate degrading... | reverse complement strand
CTCCTCTGCCACATAATCCCTCGTAAGGGCTGCCCCCCCCAGAAGAACGGGAATCTCTATTCCCCTGCGGGCCAGTTCCTCTATATTCTCCTTCATAATTATGGAGGATTTTACAAGAAGACCGCTCATTCCCAGAGCATCCGCCTCCACCTCCACCGCCTTTTTGATTATTGAATCTATTTCGCACTTGGTTCCCAGGTTATAGACCTTGTAGCCATTGTTGGAAAGGATGATATCCACCAGGTTCTTGCCTATGTCATGAACATCTCCCCGTACGGTAGCAAGAACTATCTTTTTTGTCTGGGAGGTCTCGGTCTTTTCCATAAAGGGTTCCAGTATCATTACTGCCCTTTTCATTATTTCTGCAGACTGAAGAACAAAGGGAAGCTGCATCCTGCCTTGGGAAAAAAGTTCCCCCACCTTCCGCATGCCGGGAATGAGGATCTCCGAGATTATCTCGGCAGGTTTATATTTTCCCAGAGCCTCCTCCAGCAGGGTTTCCAGATTCCTGCTGCTACCTTTCAGGATCGACCGTATCAGTTCCTCCTCCACGGGCAGTTTACCGGGTTCCTCCGACTTCTCTTCCGAAAGCTGGTTGTCTTTAAAGGAATCTATAAAGGAGAGGAGAGGATCCTTCTCCTCGGTCTCCCCTTTTCTTCCACCCGAGGGGTAGATAAGCTTTCTAGCCTTATCAATCAGTTTTTCAGACAAGCGGTGTAGAGGAATTATCTTTTTTACATTGATAATGGCAAGATCTAGCCCTGCCTCTACCGCCTCCTTGAGGAATACGGAATTAAGAACTTCCCTGGCCTCGGGATTAAGACCATAAGAAACATTGCTTACCCCAAGAATTGTAAATACCCCAGGAAGGGTCTCCTTTATCTGCCGCAGCGCGGAGAGGGTTTCCCTGGCGGAGGTTCGTAAACTTTCCTCTCCGCTTCCCAGGGTAAAGGTGAGGGGATCGATAATAAGGCTCCCGCTTAGAAGGTGGAACTCCTTGTACGCCAGATCCCGGAGCCTTCGTGCCACAGCCACCTTTTTCTGAGCCGTGGCAGCCATCCCCTCCTCGTCAATGGTAAGGGCAATAACTCCCGCTCCGTATCTGGCGGCCAGGGAAAGGACCCTTTTTGCCTTTTCCTCCCCCTCCTCCAGGTTGATGGAATTGATTATCGCTCGCCCTCCGTAGTTCTTTAACGCCTCCTCCAGCACCTGGGGATCGGTGCTATCGAAGAAGAGGGGCACCTTGAGGCGGGGGGTAAGGGTCTTAACCCCCGTTACCATATCGGCAAGTTCCTTTCTTCCTGCATACGCCACGCATAGATCTATTCCATGGGCTCCTGTTTCCTGCTGCTCCAGGGCCAGATTTACGGCTCCTTCCCAATCCTGGGATAGAAGAGCCTGGCGAAACTCCTTTGACCCATTGGTATTGTTTCTTTCCCCCACAAAGAAGGGTTTTGGTTCCTGCTCCAGGGCAACAGCGGAAAAGAGGGAGGCTGCCTGGGCTTTAATCTCCCTGGAAAAGTATCTCTCCTTCGGCTTTATCCCTTTTAATGCCCGGGAGAGTATTGAAATATACTCCGGAGAGGTTCCGCAGCATCCACCTACTATAGAGACCCCTTCCTCTTCCACAAAGGCCTTAAGGGTTGCGGCAAAGGATTCAGGAGGCAGGGTGTACACGAGGGAACCCTGCCTGTTTTCCGGCAGGCCGGCATTGGGCTGGCAGATAACAGGGCCAGGAAAGGATTCGCAGATCTGCCTGATATAGGGTCTCATCTGTTCCGGTCCCAGGGCACAGTTCAGCCCCAAGGCATCGATTCCCAGGGGGTACAGAGAAGCAATCACAGCGCTTAAATCGCTTCCCACAAGAAGGGTACCGGAGGTTTCCACCGTAAAGGAGACCAGAATAGGCAGGGATCTGCCTGTTTTTTTCAAGGCATCCCTGCAGGCAATTACTGCGGTTTTAATCTGCAGAAGGTCCTGGCAGGTTTCAATAAGAAAGAGATCAACCCCGCCCCTTAATAATCCCGAGGCCTGTTCCAGATAGGAACTGTGCAGGGTATCGAAATCTGTCTGCCCCAGACTGGGCAGTTTAGTTCCCGGCCCAATAGAGCCGGCCACGAAGGGAGTAAAACTCCTGCCCTTGCTAAACGAGTCTGCCGCTTCCCTTGCCAGGAGTGCAGCTTGGTAGTTTATCTCTTCCGTAAGATCCGCAAGCCCGTAATCTTCCAGAACGATTCTGTTGGCCCCAAAGGTATTGGTCTCTAGTGCTTGGCTTCCAGAGTGCAGATAGGAGGTGTGAATTGATCGGATCTTATCGGGGACTGTTAAGTTAAGGATCTCTCCCAAACCAGCCTTTCCCTCCCACGCCTCCTCTTTTAAATCCAAAGCCTGGATCTGTGTTCCCATTGCGCCGTCAAAAAGAATCGTGCCTTCGGATAATGCCTGCAGAAAATTCATTCCTTCCTCTCTCCAATGTTTTTTGTGTATATAAGGGATCCCGGAGGTACCGATTTTGTTATCCAGGTGTTTCCTCCGATAATTGAACCCTTTCCTATCACTGTACCGCCGCCAAGGATAGTTGCATTGGCATAAATTATTACCTCATCCTCTATATCCGGATGTCGTTTTTCCCCTTTTTTAGGCCGGCCTTCCCTATCGAAGGGGGAGAGTGCCCCTAGGGTTACCCCCTGGTAAAGTTTTACCCTTTTTCCAATCCTGCAGGTTTCTCCAATTACAACTCCGGTGCCATGGTCTATGAAAAATCCGGGACCTATCTCTGCTCCAGGGTGTATGTCTATTCCTGTCCTTGAATGGGCTCTTTCGGTCATTATCCTGGGAATTATAGGCACCTCGCTTTTGTACAGCTTATGGGCTATCCTGTAGGTGGCAATAGCTTCTATACAGGGATAGCTGAAAACTATCTCGTCAAAGGAGGATGCTGCTGGGTCCCCTTCGTATGCAGCCTTTATATCCTCCAGCAGGGTAGTGCGGAGTTCTGGTAGGGATTCCAAGAGGTCGATTACTGCTTTGTGGGATCTTTCTTCGCAGGAACAAGAGTTGCAGCACCGGTCGGCACAGTAGAACTGGAGCACCTGGTGCACTTGGCTAAGGAGGCTGTGGGATGCATGCCGCAGGGAATCATCCAGAAAAAAGAGAAGATCGCTGCTTTCCACCCTTTCCTTGCTGTAGGCTCCGGGAAAGAGAACGGAAAGAAGGGTTTCCAGGGTTTCGAATATCGCTGTACGGCCGGATAGACTAAGATTTTCTTCCGATGCTATATGATAGGTTGAATTAATATTGTGAGCGAGCCTTCCAACGAGGGAAGGAAGGGAACTATTGAGCCAACGGTAAATTTCCATAAAAAGAGAGTGAAGAAAAGAGGGGTATCTGTCAATGCCCTGGAGAAAGCCGAAGCCGGTTATTAGGCTGTGCTATTCCCCCTTCCAAAGATGCCTGGAAAGATCCACCTTTCCTTTTTCAGAAACCTCTATGCCTTCCTGGAGAAGCAGATCTCTCTGTTCTTCAAAACCGGCACCCTTGGGCAGAGATACCTTCCCCCCGGACCCGACAACCCTCTGCCAGGGTAAACCCTCTTTTTTACTAAGGGAATGAAGAACCCAGGCCACCTGTCTGGCTCCTAAGGGTTTCCCTGCCATTACCGATACCTGGCCATAGGTGGCTACCTTACCCTTGGGAATACCCTTTATTACCCTGATAATCTCTTTTGTAAACTCTTCCATATCTGTTTTACCAAAGTTCTTATAAATAAACACCCCGGTTATTGAACCGGGGTGCAGGTAATCACTTTACTTCCCGGGAGGATCCCGGGGAGTAAGATTTAGAAAGGCCGGTCGGCCAGATATTTATAATTTGCCCACTGCTCCTTTACAAAGGTTCTCATGATCCCGAGCAGTTTTTCCGCCCTCTCCGGATTCTCCTGTTTCAGAGACCGGTAGCGGATTTCATTGTACATGTATTCTGCAGGATCGATGGTGGGTTCCTTGGAATCCAGGATAAAGGGGTTTTTCCCCTCCGCCTTAAGAAGCGGGTTATACCGGAAGAGCGGCCAAACTCCGGAGTTCACCGCCAGTTTCTGTTGGTCCATACCCTTCATCATATCTATACCGTGGGCTATACAGTGGCTGTAGGCGATGATTATAGAGGGACCGTTGTAAGCCTCTGCCTCCAGGATGGCCCGGAGAGCCTGCTGCCGGTTGTATCCCATGGCAATCTTTGCCACATAAACATACCCGTAGCTCGCAGCCATCATTCCAAGGTCTTTCTTTGTAATTCCTTTTCCGGAAGCGGCAAATTTAGCAATTGCTCCTGTGGGTGTAGCCTTGGACATCTGACCGCCGGTATTGGAATAAACCTCTGTGTCTAGAACAAGAAGATTAACATTCCTGCCTGTGGCAAGGACATGATCCAGGCCGCCGAAACCTATGTCATAAGCCCAGCCGTCGCCGCCGAAGATCCAGACGGATCTCTTTATAAGATAATCCGCTACGGAAACAAGTTCTTTGACCTCTTCTTCAGAATTTCCTGCGGCCTTCTTTTTTAGTTCAGTTACCCAGGATCTCTGGTTTTCGATCTCCTCCTGCTCGGTCTGGGGATTATCCTTAAGTTTCTTCAGGAGCTCTACGGGCAGGCCTGCTCCCTTCTTGGCCATAAGCCTGTCCAGAAGTTCAAAGGCATATTCCCCTAACTTGTCCGACGTAAGCCTCATCCCGAAACCGAATTCCGCTGCATCCTCAAAAAGGGAATTGGACCAAACTGGCCCCCGGCCATCGGGTCTTACGGTATAGGGGGTGGTGGGAAGGTTCCCGCCATAAATTGAGGAACATCCCGTGGCATTAGCAATAATGGTTCTGTCGCCGAAAAGCTGGCTTACAAGCTTAATATAAGGGGTCTCTCCGCATCCTGCGCAGCAGCCAGAGAACTCAAAGAGGGGTTGGAGAAGTTGGGAACCTTTAATAGTATTGCGTTTGATAAATTTAGGATCCGTATTTGGAAGATCAAAGAAGAATTCCCAATTATGTTTTTCCTGATCTCTTAACGGGGGCTGAGGTTCAAGATTTATCGCTTTCTTTTCTGTTTTTACTCCCCCTTCCTTCTTGTAGGCAGGGCAGATATTTACACAAGCGCCGCACCCGGTACAATCCTCCGGAGCCACCTGAAGGGTAAACTTCATTCCTTCAAATTCCTTGCCCTTGGCATCGGTACTTTTGAAGGTTGCCGGAGCCTTGGAAAGATGCTCGGGACTGTAAATTTTCATTCTGATTACCGCATGGGGACACACTGTTGAACATTCACCGCATTGAATACAAACTTCCGGATCCCAAACGGGAATATTTTCCGCTATGTTTCTCTTTTCCCACTGGCTTGTGGCGGTGGGATAGGTTCCGTCGTCGGGAAGTTTGGACACAGGGAGCTTGTCTCCCCGGCCGGCAATAATTTCTGCTGTAACTTCTTGGACAAACTCCGGGGCCTTATCAGAAACCGGGGCAACCATGTGAAGCTTGCTAGTGGCAGCAGAAGGATAATCTACTTTTTCGATTTTTTCTCCGGCCGCCTTTATTGCCGCCAGATTCATCTCTACAATATCTCCGCCTTTCTTTCCATAGGTATCGTGGATCGATTTTTCTATAAGTTTTACAGCTTCCTTTTCCGGTATTATTCCTGAGATCAGGAAGAAGGCGGTCTGCATGATTATGTTTATTCTGCTTCCAAGCCCAAGGTCCTCCGCAATTTTAAGGGCATCTATTACATAGAATTTGATCTTCTTGCTGATTATCTGTTTCTGGACCTCTTGAGGTATATTGTCCCAGATCTCATTCTTATTGTATGGAGCTGCAAGCAGGAAAACGGCACCCTCCTCTGCTTTGGAAAGCATATCGTATTTTTCCAGAAAACTGAATTTATGACAGGCGATGAAATTCGCCTTTTGAATAAGGTAGCTGCTCTTTATGGGGGATTTTCCGAACCGGAGATGGGATACAGTTATTGCTCCAGCTTTTTTAGAGTCGTAAACAAAGTATCCCTGGGCATGGTTTTCCGTGGCTGTACCTATGATCTTAATGGAGTTTTTATTGGCTCCTACAGTTCCATCGCTTCCCAATCCATAGAAAAGAGCCCTGTGGGTTTCCGGTTTTTCCGTGTGAAAGGAGGGATCCAAAGGGAGATTTGTCCCTGAAAGATCATCGATGATTCCAACAGTGAAATGGTTTTTGGGTTTAGATTCTTTAAGATTATCCAGGACAGCTTTGCACATGGCAGGATCAAATTCCGCTGATCCTAAGCCGTATCTGCCTCCTACTACTGCCGGAAGAACCTTGAACTGTGAAGTCCCGGAAGAGAAGGATTCTGCCAAGGCGGAGCACACATCCTTGTAGAGAGGTTCGCCCTCTGCCCCAGGTTCCTTGGTTCTGTCCAGAACAGCAATAGCTTTTGTAGTCTTTGGAATTCCCTTCAGGAAAGCGGAAACATCGAAGGGGCGGAACAGTCTAACCTTAAGAAGTCCGACCTTTTCTCCCTTTCCCATGAGGTGTTCTATGGTTTCTTCCATTGCTTCCGCACCGCTTCCCATCATTATCACAACCCTTTCTGCATCCGGTGCTCCGAAATAATCAAAAAGATGGTATTGCCTTCCGGTTAAGGTGGCGAATTGGTCCATGGCCTTTTGAACGATTGCAGGAGTGGCCTGGTAGTAGTTGTTTACTGTTTCCCGGGCCGCAAAGAATACATCCGGATTTTGGCTTGTTCCCCTTAAGGCTGGTTTTTCTGGATTCAAGGCCCTGTTCCTGTGGGCATAGATAAGTTTTTCATCCAAGAGAGCCTTCATGGTCTCGTAGGGGACTTCCTCTACCTTTTTTACTTCGGATGATACCCTAAAGCCGTCAAAGAAATGAAGGAAGGGTATCCTGGACTCCAGAGTAGCTCTTTGAGCAATAAGAGCAAAATCCATGATTTCCTGAACGGAATTTGAAGAGAGGAGAGCAAAACCGGTGGATCGTGCAGCCATTACGTCGGAATGATCGCCAAAGATGGAGAGGGCCTGACAGGCAATAGCCCTGGCGGCGATATGGAAAACCGTGGGAGTTAATTCTCCTGCGATTTTAAACATATTGGGAAGCATGAGGAGCAACCCCTGGGAAGCTGTAAAGGTAGTGGTTAGAGCACCGGTGGTAAGGGCACCGTGAACCGCACCAGATGCGCCTCCCTCTGACTGGAGTTCTACTACCTGGGGAACTGTGCCCCAGATATTCTTTCTCCCTTTAGCGGAATACTCATCCGCCAATTCTCCCATACTGGAAGAGGGGGTAATTGGATAAATAGCAATTACCTCGTTGGTTGCGTGGGCAACATAAGCTGCAGCGGTATTGCCATCAATTGTTACTAATTCCTTTTTAGCCATTGCATTTCCTTTAACTTAAAGATTGGTAAATTCCTCAATATTATATAGTTAAACAGACCAATAAGCAAGGCTTGACCCCTAAAAATATGCCGAATCGGCGGAATAACTAAGGAAAAAAAATCATATTAATCTGCGCCTTTTAAAATTATGCTGATGGCTAAAGGGCCTTGATTTTATCCCATCTAATAAAAAGGAATCGGGATCCATAGATTACAAAGAGTACAAACATAAAGATGTACATTCCTGTCCAAGCCCAAAAGACATTAAGCTGAAGTACCTTCACTATCAGCCCTACACCGGGAACAAAAATTAACCAGGAGCCTATCAGATTGGCAAAGAAGAGATACGAGGTATCCCCAGCCCCCCGGAGGCAGAAGGAAAAAACGATTTGACCGCCGTCAAAGACCTGAAAAAAGGCAGCCAGTTTTAGCATGGGAATAAGGTATCCCAGCACCTCCCTGTCCTTGGTGTAGAGACCACCGATAAAACCTGGAGCAAAGAAAAAAAGGATCCCCATTCCTAACATGAAAATTCCGCAGTAAAGCTGTACCTCCAGGCCGGTTTTCTTTGCCTCCCTGCTTTTGCCCGCCCCGACCCTTTGGCCGATAAGGATCATAGCCGCTTGGCCAAATCCTACTGCCGGCAGAAAGGCTGTGGAAGTAATATTTAGTCCGATCTCGTTTGCTGCCAGAGCAGCAGCGCCGAGACTTGCCACAACTGCGGTATAGGCAAGAAAGGAGATGCTGCTTGCAAGCTCATTACCGGAAATCTTGATACCTTCTTTTAGAATTGTCTTTAAAGAGCCACCATCGGGCCTGCAGAAGATAATTCTGCTTTTTGGATTCTGCATTGTCTTGCGGAGATAGATAGAAAAGATCACAAAGGCCACAATATAGGAGAGGAGAGTGGCAATCCCGGCTCCTGCAGTTTCCAGACGGGGGAAACCGAATTTACCGAAAATAAGGATGTAATTGAAGGTCAGATTAATCATATGGCTTACAAATCGTATAAGCATCGGTTTTTTTGTATTTCCCGTTGCCTTTATCATTCCCTCCATGCCCATATTGGCTATTTCGAGGGGGAACCCGATCAGACGGTATTTGAAATAGAGGATCCCCAATTCCGAGACTCCGGGATCTGTGCCTAGGAGTGAATAGAGAAGGGATGCAGTAGGAAGATGAAAAAAAGCAATAGGCAGGGTAAGGGATACGGAAATAATCATTGCTGCAGAGGCCCTGTTATAAAACTGGTCCATCCTCCCTGCTCCGTAGGACTGGGAACACAGGTAACCCAGGGCCATAACAGGTCCGCCGAAAAGTACCATCATATTCCAGAATAGCACTCCCCCCACTCCTACACCTGCAATAGCCTCCGGCGAGACCGAGCCTATCATCATCAGATCCACCATATTGGTTACAGTGTAGGAGGCTTGAGTAAGAAAGGCCGGCAAGGCTAAGGAGAGAATCGTTCTGGTTTCTAATTTCGCAGGCATGATTGAGTTATACAACTTTTTACAATCTTTGTGCCACTAGAGGAAATTTCCCCGGGAGTGTTTTATAATTTCCTTGATTGGAATATTCCAAATTAATTTTTTCTTGGAGCAGACTGTGGAAGAATCTTGTTTCCTGCAGGAGGAGAATGAAAAGAAAGCCCTCGCCTGGGCGGAAAGAATTCTTAGAGAAACAGGTCATAAGGCCGAAGGAGGGTTTCAACAGATCCATAAAAGACCCTGGTCAGAGGTTTATAGGGTTAAAACCAGGGAGGCTTTTTTCTATATTAAGCTTTGCGGAAAAGCCTTTGCCTTTGAACCTTGCCTTACCTCCTTTCTTTCAGAAACCTGGGGGGACAGAATGCCGGAAATCCTGGCTTACGAGGGTAAAAGGGGATGGTTGTTTTACCGCGATCAAGGAAAGACCTTACGGGAAATCTGGAAGGAAAAGGGTTCCTCCGGCAAGGGATACCTACTTAATCAGTGGAAAAGAATAATTCCTTTATACGGAGAGGTTCAGAGGTGGTCTGTCGATAAACTGCAGGATCTGTTATCCTGCGGAATTCCTGACCGCCTCTCCTCCGGTCTGTTTAATCAGATAAGGGGGATCCTCCAAAATCCACCGGATTTTCTTTTCTGCAAAGAGTCAGAGTTCACCAGGGAGGAGCAACTGGAACTGGAAAAAATTCTTCCTTTTTTCGAGGCTAAGGTAATTAAAATGGAGAAGGAGGGACTTCCCCCGGCTCTGTATAACGAAGATTTTCATGATGCGAATATCTTTCTGGATAGGGATAAAACTATTCTTTCCGATTGGGGGGAGTCCTCCCTGGCTAACCCGCTTTGCACCTTAACAGTCTTTTTGCGAAGCGCTGCTTATTGGCTTGAACTTAAGGAGGAGGATCCGGTTATAATAGATCTTCGTGATCTTTATCTGGAACAGTGGAGTGGTTTTGTTTCCCGGTCCCGGCTTAAAGATGATTTTAGAACTGCCTATCTCTACGGAATGTTGTGCCGCGCCCTTACCTGGTACAGAATGATCGACTCCTGCTTGAAGGAACCGGAGGAAGAAAGAAAAAAAACTGGGTTTGAGGAGTATTTAGGAGCGCCGGGGGGTTGGCTAAAGGAATTTTTGAATTTCTATAAAATTTATTGCAATGTTCAAGGATGTTAAGGATAATTGAATTATCACCTTAGGTAAATAAAGGGGGAAACTGTTATGACTAAAAAAAGAGCACTGCTTTATGCCTGTTTCAATTCCCTGGGTGTATTGGTTACTATTGTAGTAAATGCCCTTGCAAATGCTCTGCCGATAAATGGAAAAAACACAGGGGAGCTATCAGACCTCTATCCTAATCTTTTTGTTCCTGCTGGACTTACCTTCTCGATTTGGGGGATAATCTATCTGCTGCTTGTTGTATTTTGTATTTATCAGTTTTATTCAGTTAAAAAAGGAGAGACTGATTATCTTAAAAGGATAAACTTGGTTTTTCTTTTTTCCTGCGTAGCGAACTGCGCCTGGATCCTTGCCTGGCACTACCAGCTGGTGGGGCTTTCCCTTTTAGTTATGCTCATACTTCTATCCTGCCTGCTCCTTCTATACCTTGGTCTTAAGGTAGGTAAACCGGGCTCATCAAAGGCAGTGGTGTGGTTTGTACATCTTCCTGTTAGTGTCTATCTCGGCTGGATAACCATAGCCACAATAGCAAATATTACTGCCCTCCTGGTAAACCTTGGCTGGAATGGTTTCGGCTTGGAGGAGCAAATCTGGACTGCCCTGGTTATCATGGCTGGAACTCTGATTACCCTGGGAGTGGTTTTTAGCCGCGGAGACCTCTTCTATTCCCTGGTTGTTCTCTGGGCCTTTTTCGGGATTATCCTGAAAAGGGTGCAGACCCCGGAGGAACCCTCTAAACTGATTATTACGGTTCTGGCAGTGGGTATGGTTTTGATTGTTCTGGCTCTCGGAGTGGTGCTATCCAGAAAGGGGCTCTACAGCCGGCGAACCTTCAGTAGATAATAATTAGTGTTCCGAATTTTTTTACAACCTTCGGGACACAGACCTCAGAATAGAAAAGGAGCAGAAGAGGTTTCTTCTGCTCCCGATTTTTCTTTTTTTTCCGCCTGAAATCTTTTCGGTAATGTCTTCTAATTAGCCTTTCTCCCTTGCTCGTATACTACAACAACATAGGTGGGAGTGATAATTACATCGGCAATGTACCTTCCGGAATTGATCAGTCCGTTAATTCTACCCTGGGATAAAACCCCCTCTAAAGTGCCTCCCTCCGGTATTTCGATGGAGATGTACTGCTGTCCCTGATCAAGGGTTTCGGGATTGAAAACAACGACCTCGGTTGTAACCTGTGTTCCAGAGGTTGTTGTAAGGGTCAGTCCGGTATTTGTTGCCAAGGTGGCATTATACACAGTTTCAGAGGTTCCGGAATCTACTGTCATTGTTCCTGTCCAGCCAGATCCCTCTTTCACCAGTTCCAGGGTTGTAGTGCTCTCCGTACTTCCATCCTTACTGGCTATGGTAATGGAATCATATGTTGTATCAGTTATGCTTATATCCTCGGTAACAGTTTTGGTCCAGGCACTGCCGGAGTAGGAGATTTCGGCTACGGTTTTCCCTCGGGAGGTTTTAGTGCCTGCACTAACATTCTGCTGGTATCTTCTTACCGTATTTTCTGAGCCGGATAGAACACCGGAAAGACTGGTCTTTTGATAGCTTAAGGCACTACGAAGGTTTGCTGTTCCCCCGGAGTCTTCTTCGGTATAGAACTCCCTGAACCAAGAGGCAGTGGAGGGAATGGTGCCTATAACATCCGCAGAATAATTATAGCCAGCCTGGTTGGACTTAGAGGGTTCGGTAATTCCCAGAACCCCTGTGGCTGCAGGGAAGGTGTAGGCGGAGGGGTCTGTTAATTCAGGTACATTAAAGGTTGTATAAAAAGAACCATTTGAATCCCAGTTTGCCCAGTTTATCTCCCTATAATCTACGCTCCCGTCATAATAGTGGGTTTCGTACCTTATAAAACTTACAGGGGAGGAGATTCCATTCTCATCCACAAGCCCCCATCCTCCGTTAACATCATTAACAAGATACTCCTCCAGAATATAATCCACACTTACAGATAGGGTAGGGTAGATGTAGAGGGTAACCTTAAAGAGTTTTTTACCCGGATTTGCAGGGTCATCCTTGTATGGGATAATCTCAAAATAGTATTCATCCCCGGTATTTCCATTGAGATCGTATAATCTGTTGGCTGCAGGGACTCTGACTAGATTGGTGGCAGAGCCGTAAACCTCCGAAGGTATTTGCGAAGCCCAGTCTGCATCATTTGTGCCGGCATTCAGTGTTTTTAGATTGACAGATCGGGATTCTATGTCTGGAATGTACAAAAGTTTTGCTGCAGAAAGGGCAGAGAGAATCGGCTGAACCTGTAGGGCAGCTTGTAAAAATTCCTCCGCTTTATCTTCCGAGAGATCTGTAATTGGTACACAACCGGAGAGGATCATCAGGAAAGATAGCATTATAAGAAGAAAAGGAATCAATCTTTTGTTATTCATTTTTTACCCTCCTGGGTATAGGTTTCATATTTTGACTGCCTGCAGAGAGCATGATTTTTGCAAGCTTTTCTACTAATTACTGTAAATATATATCTTTTAATATAAAACTTCCACAAAATAGTTTTGCCTTCCCGGAGGGTAAAGCGGGATTACTGGCCTAGATAGATGAACCTTTCCAGACGTTTCATGGAATAGGTATATTGAAAAAATCCGGCTACAGCAGCGGTTAGGGTGGCCAGGAGGTAACCAGTTCCAGCTGGCAGTGGAAGAATTCCCAGGGCTGTAAGAAGGGATATTAGGAGGTTAACACTTAGAAAGATCCAGGAGGTGATCAAAGCCCTTTTGAAGCGTTCTATATAAAAAAGGAAATTCAGAAGAGTTAACAAAAGAATGTGAAAGAATACCCCCCCCAGATACAGCTGAAGGGATGTTTCCTTTAGAAAATTCTTGAAAATCAGTCTGTTTATCTCCGGCACAGCCAGAATTAAACCTAAACAGATGAGGCCTTGAAAAAGACCCAGGGAAAGAAGGTCGAGGCTTGTTTTTTTATATAGTTTGTATTTTATTTTGGAAATCTGGCTGTATCGGCCGGTATTAAGAAGAAGCAGAAAACGTTTAAGGTGGATATAGAAATTGGTCTCTGCTACGATAATAAAAAATACCAGGCCTGGTATTATAATAAGATTTGCCAGATAAACTATAAAATCGTAGGGCTCGTATACAGGAAGGAGAGTCCCCGGGGCAGGGGATCCCTGGATAAACCAGTAAACTATCTTATCTATCCATATAGCCAAGGAATATACTAAACCGGTTAGAAAAAGGCTTTTGAATTTTTTAAAATATGCGGTTATTAACTCCCAGGAAGGTTTGTCCTTTTTGGGTTTTATCGAAGCAAAGCACAGGAGGAGAAGGAGGATAAGTATTACAAAATGTCCCAGAGCGAATCCCAGCAGGGCACCGGAGGTTCCGAAACCCTTAGCTAGGTAAATGACCGCGATGGTTCCTATTAAGAAGCCTATTACAAAGGATAGGATAATCTTACCATACCAGGTAAGAACAGAGATAAAAAGCATTAAAAACCAGAGCAGGTTGATGCTTATAAACAGGAGAGCTCCCCCAATTTGGAAAAGAGAGTATTTGGGAAGAGTGGGGAACAGAAAAAGAAACCCCAGGCTTGCGAGTAAACCGCTTATCAGAATAACCCAGGGGAAGAGGGAAAGCAGAAAATAGAAGGCTGCCTCTTTGTTTTTATTGTAAAGATAATCTGCAGAGATTCTTGTAACCAGATAATGAAATCCGCTGCCTAGGATCAAGGAGGAGGAGTAGGAATAAACCACTACGGTTATGAAAAGGGATGTCCCTTCAGGAAGAAGAAGGGTAAGAAATCTTTGGATTATCCCGATGCCTAGGATTGAAATCAACCAGGGACCGGCTACAATAAGAGATCCTCCAAAGACAGCTCCTGCCAAACCGGTAAGACCTTGTTTTGCTGCCACCTTTCTTAACTCAAAACCGATCCCTGCCATTTTATAACCCCTGCCCGGCCAGGGAACTGTAGATCTCCCTGTATCTATTGTGAAGATCTCTCTTGTCGTAGAGGAGTTTTACTCTTTCCCTGTTTCTTTCCACCAGGTTTTGAATAATATCCGGGTTTCGGTAAACAAATTCCACTGCCTCGGCCAGTTTCCTTGAATCCTTGGGGGCTGCTGTAAACCTATCATCGTAATCGAGCAGTTCCGAGACATTTCCTACCCTGGTGGACACTACGGGAATTCCTGCAGCATAAGCCTCCAGAATAACCAGGGGTTGTGCTTCTCTTATGCTTGTAAGCATAACAAGATCCAGGAAACTGTAATACTCCAGAACCGGAGCCCTGCCTGTAAATATAAACTTGTCTTCCAGCCGGAGATCCTTAACAAGAAGCTGGCAGGTGTTATGGTATTGCGGATCCTCCTCCGTAGGACCTATACAGTAAAAAATGGCTTCCGGGATCTGTTCCACAACAAGTTTGGCTGTAACGATGAAGGTTCGGATATCCTTTATGGGAACCACCCTGCCTACCAGCCCTATGTGAAAACCTGGTTTCTTTTTTCTCTCGACGGTAAATCTCTCTATATCGATTCCATTGGGGATAACAAAGGCTTTATCTGACGGAGCCCCAAGGTCGATTTGTTTTTGTCTGTTTTCTTCAAAAAGGGCGGTAACCATATCCGCCTGGGTGTAACAGAGCCGGCTTACGGCATTGTACAGATTTATCCACATATCCCTTTGATAACCCCGAATGAGATAGCTTTTTCTGATCTCTATCTCTCTTTCCTTATGGTAGAGGCCATGCTCTGTAAGTAGGAGCGGTTTTTTTTTCCTGAATTTTACTGCCAAAGCGGCCAGGCCAGCAAAGCCTGTGGATATGGCATTGTACAGGTCTGCTTTGGGAGCCTCCCAGGCAAGAATATTGAAGATCATGTCGTGGGCTGATTTCCAGGCCCAGAAGTAGTCTGTAAAGGGATACAGCGGATTCTTCTCCTGGTTTGTTCTGGTTATCAGATTCCAGGCTTCATCCCTCTCCAGGGCTGTTTTATGGATTGAATAACCCTCGGGAAAAAGAGAAAACAATCTTTCCATGTCCGGTGGGGAATTGATCTTAAGTTGATGATGAAAATCCAGGATTTCCTTTACCAACCCCTTCAATGAGGGAGGTTTCCCGGTAGATAAGCTTTTTTCATTAAGGACCATATCCGCATGTTCCACAATGTTGACAGGCAGTTTGTATAGGATCTTCTGGTTCCTCGAGGGGCTTATGGTAAAAAGGGAAAAATCAAAATCCGGCAGGTTTGTTATAAGGTCGTGTACCCAAGCGGAAACTCCGCCGGTTATGAAGGGATATGAACCTTCCAGAATAAGGCAAACCTTTATCCTTCCTGCCATTAATCCCCCATCCAGAAGGAATAGGTTCCTCTCTGTTCCAGATCCAGTTTATTCCTGGTCTTTTCCATCTTTTTAAAGGAGTTGAAAACTCTTTTAAAATCTCTTTTTAGATAGTTTATTTCCCCCTCAAGAAAGAGGAGTTCGGAATCTACACCGAAGTTTTTTGCTAAATCGGAAAGGATATATAAGGCTTGGTTTGGCAGATTAAGCTGAAGAAGTATCCTTACAATAAAGATTCCGTCCTCTCTTTTTAAGGCAGAGCGGACGCTGATCTCCTTTATAAGCGAGTAAGCCTCTTTAAGATAGTAATTACGTATTGTTCTGTCCCGGTTCAGGAGGGCAAAGTCATAATATAGAGAAGCAGCCTCCCTAACCTCTTCTTCAGACCAATTTTCTGATAGTTTTTTTTTGAAAAGATCTATTTTTGTGGTGTAACGGCTTTCCAGGGTATTTATACATTCCGCACCAAAAAGGGCTATCTCCGAGTCCGGATTCTTTATTAGTACTTGAAAGATCTGCATTAAAAGGAGATTGGTTTCCAGATCATTATTTTCTCTGAAAAGGATCCTCTCCAGCTCCCTTAGATCATAAGGCTCTTCATAAAGAGGTTTTACCGAGGAGGACATATAGACAAAGGCTTCGATGGGCAGAACCCCCAGTTCCACTGCTCGGAGAGCTGTCTGAGGGGTCTTTGGCTGGTAGTAATTATTGCCCCGGCGTAAATAATCGAAGGATTTCATGGATCACACCTTCTGAACATCCAAAAGATGTTCAGCCTCGGCCATAAGCTCCTCCGGGTTTTCGGTAGATTCCCTTGCCACAGAAAAACCCAGGGCTAATTCAAGCGGTACTTCTGTATCCTGTATTTTCCAGGATTTATCCGCTGCTTTGGAAAGCACTTCTAAGCAGAAAAGACTAGCGCCATCGGAATCAAGATCCGTAAAGAGCAAAGCCAGCTGGTTTTCTCCCCTGTACCGAAAGGGTTTGCCTCTTGCGGAGGAAAGGTTTTTAAGAAAGAAAAGGATTTGAGAAAAAACCGCTGCCAGAGCAGAGGGTCCGTAGGTGGACTTAAGGGTGTCCAGGTTGAGGACCTCAAGGATCATGAGGCTTATGAAACCCTTTCTTTTTCTTTCTGTATTAAGCTCCTCCTGCATCAATCTGTAAAGCTGGCCGAAATTGGGCAGACCAGTAGTTTCATCCCTCTCCTCCTCGATCAGATACTGTTCATATTCCAGAGCGTTTTCCAAGGCGGGCTGGGCAAGGTTGATGATTATGGACAGGATCTGCTCGGTGTAGAGATTGTATTTCTGAAAAGGAATATCCTCTATGTTTAACACTCCCCAGATGTACTTACCAAGGATTATTGGAAGGGTAATGATATTTCTGCTGGAATCGTATCTGCTAAAGCCTTCCGATTCCAGGAGCATGCGCAGGGAGAAGAGGGACCTGTTCCGGAAAACCCATCCCTCCAGAGAGGAATCTACAGGGAGTCTTTCCGGAAACTGATCTTCCTCGCTCCATCCCAAGGTGGCCAGAGGAATTAGGTAGGATTGGTTATCGGGATCCGGTTTCCATATAGAGGCCTTGTTAAGCTTTGTAAAGATCTTTGCAGTTTCTAAAAGGTTATGGAGAGATTTCTCCATATTTCGGGTATTTAAAGTGCTTACCAGGGAATAAAGGTTGGTAATGGATTCCCAATGCCGGCTGACCCGTTCTTCAAGTTCCCGGTTAACCTCTGCTTGAGCCTTGTTAAGCTCCCGAAACCTCCAGTTTTCCTTGGATAATTCTTTAATCCTTTTTTTCAGTTTCAGGATAGCATTTTCCTTTTGGGAACGGATAAGTCCAAAAATATAGATCCCTGCCAGAGCAGAGAGGAGAGGCATAAGGTGGGGGAGGTTCAGAGGGAAAAGGTCGGGAAGGCTGGAAACAAGAATCCATGCTAGAGAGATGCCAAGGCTTATATAACCATAAACCATCCCGTAGAAGGTGGAAATAAAAAGATTCAAGGCAATGTAGGGAGTAAAAAAAAGAGAACTAAACCCTGGATCCTTTCCAAGAAAAAGATTTAGACCGCCTAACAGGCTGGTAATAAAGAGAACTTCAACAATCGGCCGTATATATCTTTTCATAATCTGATATTGTATTATATAAGTATAGCTTTCAAATTAAAAGGTGGAAGTAAATGAAAACCGCTTTTGTCTTTCTATTCCTGATAATTATTACCCTTTTCCCTTTGGTTTCCCCAGGGATATCAGGCCAGGAAGGCCCTGGTACAGGTGTTTCGGAGCAAAACCAGGAAGAGGAAGGGGAGGATCTCTCCACCGACAATCCTTCGGAAGACCAAACCTTAGAGGAGCCGGCCCCTGGAAGGTTGCAGCCCCTTTTACCAAAGGAGACTCCTGGTTTGATTTATGTGGAGGGAGAGGATGCTGTATCCACCACCTTTAATGTAGAGGCTACTTATAATTACAGCTGTTCAGGACTTAAGACCCTTCAATTAAGCAGATTAACCGGGCTTCAAGGGGATTCTCCCTTTTATGCCGAGTATGTAATTTATGTGGAGGAGGAAGGGGAGTATGAATTCTGGTATGCTGGTACACCTCCAGGCCCAAGGGATAATCTGTTTCCTTCCTATTGTTCCCCAATCCGCCTTATCCTGAATGACGAGCCTCCGGTAGAACTCTACCGAGAGGATGTGGTAGTAGTGGAGAACTACACCCCCTCTTTTTACTGGATCTATGCAGGAGAGGTGCTTTTAACCCAGGGAGTCCACAGAATCCGCTTAGAGGTTCAGGAAAAACGCAGATTCGATGGAAGGTATCTTTTTTACCTGGATAGCTTCTTCTTCCTGAACAAGGGAAGAAAGGAACAGGTTCTGGAGAATCCTGGCACAGCCTTTTTCCCCAAGGATCCGGATAACCGTTCCATCGATTTTCCTCTGCAATCCCTTGCGGCCTATCAGCGGCTCATCCAGGAGGAGCCGGATTCTGTGAACCTCTATTTTGAACTGTCCTTGGTGAATTCTCTTCTCGGTGATTATATGAGTGCCTTAAAGAACCTTTCCAAGGCCTATACCTTAGATCCGGAAAATAATCAGATCCTTCTCCTTATGGCAAAGAACCGTATCTGGAAGGGGGATATATCCGAAGGTCTCTATACTTATCGGGAATTACTTAACCGTGATCCCTCAAACCCTTCTCTCTGGGCCGAGGCAGGAAAGGTTGCAGCCTGGACAAACCGTTATTGGGAAGCGGTTAGCTTCTATGAGGATGCCCAAAAAAGATTTCCCGACAATCTGAATATTATTGTTAATCATGCCTTAACAAGATTATGGATGTCTGACCAAAGGAGGTCAGAGGATCTTATGGCCCAAGCAAAAACCCTTGCAGGGGATAATCCAGAAAGCCTTGCAAACCTGGCCCGATTGTATATGCAGAACGATTATCCACACTTTGCCCGGGATCTTCTAGTTGCCGCGCTTACGGAACTTCCCCAATCCCTGGAACTTTACCTGCTCCTCCAGCAGGCCTACGACCAGTTGGGAAATTCCCAAGAAGCAGATAAGGTCTATGACCTTATCTCCGAGACCTTTGAGGAGAGTCCGATTTTAACATCCTATCTTGATCTCTATAAAAAGCGTCAGGGTTTACGGGAGCTCATCCTTCAGGACTATAGAAAAAGAATCCAGGAAGACCCTTCAAATATTGAACTTAGAACAACCCTTGCTCAAAGTTATTTCTGGAATGGAATGAAAGACGAGGGAATCGAAGAAACCCGGGGTGTTTTAATAAATTATCTCTATCTGGATTTCCTTTCCCTGGATCACCGATCCTTCGATCTTCTTGAGGGAATCGACCAGGTATATCTCTTTCAGGGGTGGCTTTCCGGAATTCCGGCGGAAACGGAGATCCTGAAAAAAGGTTTGTCCGAGGGTTTGACTGCCTACAGGAGTGCAATAAAGGCGGCAGAAAAAGAAGCCAAGGCAGAGAATCCCTCCTACGAAATGAGGGGGGGTTTGGAGGAACAGAAGAGATCTCTGCTCCTCCTGCTTGAAAAGGTCTACTCCTTTATCCGGCACTATGAGGAATTATTAGAGGAGATCGAATTAGGTGCCGATTCCGTGGAGTCTCTTCTACAGGAGGAGAATCAGGATCAGCTTGCCTTTGAAAGAGGGATTCAAGCGAACCGTTGGACCTGGGACAGAACCTTTACCCTTAAGGAGATTGCTGAAATTTCCCTTCGGGAACCGGTGTTAGGAAACTATCTTTTAGGCCGGATCCATCAGATTGAGGGAAGATACGACACTGCCCGGCAGTATTTTTCCCTGCTTCCAGAGGCGGAGGAAGAGGCGGTTGAATATGCCAAAGAACAACTGGAAAGATGGGGCAGCGCCGCTTCGGGTTCCCTTCCTTCAATCCTTCAGGCTGGAGAAAATCCTTATGCCCCCTATGAACAGGATCTTTTTACCTTAAGGGAACGGCTGCTTACCTTGGTTCCCAGATCGATGCTTCTGCCGGAGAATCTTGAGGAAGAATCCATAAGTATTATTACAAAACTGGATCAGATAAGAAAAACAGCACCTTTAAAACTTCGGGACCTGAAAAACAGGGAAAAAACCCTCCTTCTTGTACTGGGTAAAAGAATGGTTCGTCAGATCTATTCCTGGGAGGAAAATACCTATCTGCTCCGGTATACCCTGGGAGATTACTATCTATCTGCCGGAAGACCGGAAAAGGGAGTTGAACAGTTCCGAAAGGTATTGGCAGTGGATCCTGAAAATCTAAGTGCTCTGTATAAACTCGGAACGGTTCAACAGCTGTCCGGGGATTGGGCCAGGGCTATGGAAACCTATAAAAGGGTATATCAGACGGATCCAAATTATGAAAACACCGTCAGATACCACAATCAGCTGGCCAGAGGCAATGCGGACAGTTTTTCCAGTTCCCTTCAGGTTTTTTACGATTCCTCCAGAACCCAGGTTGTGGGGGAAGGGTTCTATAAAAGAAATATTAACTCCAGCCTTGGGCTTGAGGCTCTATACCGGTGGGATGCGGATCAATTATACAGCGGCTTTTCTGGTTCTACCCCTCCCTCCTTTTCGGTTCAATCCCTATCCATCGGTCTGCCCCTCCGTTTCTCTGGATTAACAGTAAAGCCCTTTTTCCTAGTTGGGCTAACAAGTGTTCCGGAACCGGGTTCAGAATATACACCCCTCCAAATTTTTAGGGAGGGTGAAGCTGCGCCGGGTGGAGGCCTTGAGATAGGATTTAATAAAGGGATCTACGGCCTAAAGGGGATCCTGGGATATGAAAGGAAAAGGGATACATGGTTTACCGATAGAGAAAGAGTCGATCAATTGTATGGCCAAGCCTCCTTTACCACCTATTCCTACTACCCCAGGAACAGTACCCTCAAGGCCTTTTCAACCAGGACCTTTGCAAGGGTGGATTCTCTTCTAGACAGCAATCTGATTTTTACCGGGGTTGAGGAGGCGGTGATTTCCCTTCTTGTTTCCTCCTCCCCGGGCGTGATGCTGGATCTAAACGGGACTTTAAGCTATGAAACCTCTAGGGATCCAACAGCGGTTGATTACTATGCTCCTGATTCTGTTATAACCCTTAAAGCCGGGGCCCGCGGAACCGTGAATGCTCCCCTTAGAAGGGGCGGTGAGTTAAAAATATCCTGCTGGATAAGCCCCGGAACCTATCGGGAGGGCGGAGAAACGGATAGCGAAGGTTTCAAGCTTAACTTGGAGGGGGATCTTCAGGCCGCCTATTCCAAGGGCTTCTCTTACCTGTACATGAGGGTTTTTGTAAGCTCTGCCTTTACAAGAGGTGCTTTCCCGGCAACGGATTACTGGTCTTTACTCTCCTCTATAGGTTTTTCAACCCAGCTGCCGGATCTGTTAACCCCATAATGGGTTAGGAGCCTTCTTTATCAGGTTTTTAAACCTATAAGATTTTCATATTCAACAAGTGCCCGATTCTCCTGGAGGGTTTTAGGTAAAACCTCTATCAGATTGTTCATAATTCCCTGGTCGAGATTCAATAGGGGCGGGATTCTCTCAAGGAGTTCCTGTTTCTGTTTTGTAAGGCTTTGATGGACTATTTGCACAGCTAATATGTCGGCAAGGGTTATCAGGTAAAGGGCTGATTTGTGGCGGGAAACAACATTTAGAGTACCGTGTTCCTTGGCAGAGGCGACAAAGAGCTCCGGGAAATGCCACTTTTCCAATACAGACCCTCCAATCTCCTTGTGGTCAAGACCGAGGTAATCCCTTTCCAATTCCTGAAAACTTTTAACCGAGGCCCCCCTCCTCAGTATTAGTTCTTCATACTCCTCTCTATGGTGGCTGTAAAGTGCGGCCTGACCTATGTCGTGGAGCAGTCCTGCAATAAAGAGCTCCTCTCTTTGAGCCTTTAGGTAGGTTTTATCCGCACATTCTAAAACAATAAAGGCCGTCAGGAGGGAATGCCTCCAGAAATGCTGGTAAAAGAAGGTTTTTGCATCCCTGCTGAAAAGAGAGGTGGCTCCCAGAAGGATCACCAGACTACGGATTGTTTTGAATCCCAAAAGGGTTATAGCAGCCTTTATGGTGGTTATCTCTCTTTGTCTGGCATAGGTGGCGGAATTGGCCACCCGCAGAATTTTGCTGGATAGAAAAGGGTCTCTGGATATTGTCTCTTCCAGAGTTTTAAAGGAGATCTCGGTTTTACCAGAGGTCAGGTTTATTATCTGTGCTGCTACAGAGGGGATAACAGGTAAATTCTGAAGATACTTTTCATAGATTAGGATCCTTTCCTCTTGCTGCATTTTGGTACTCCCTGTTTAATAGGTCGGTAAAAAAAGGAGTATAATTACTTATTTAATAGGGATCTCTCTAAAAGACTGCACGGAGGCGGATCCTTGGCCAGAGTTCCGGTGTTCTAGAATAACCAAGCGGGTTAATAAAAAAAAGCATCGAAAAATCCGGGACCAGGGAAATAACGACCCCTTCTCCCCGGTAAACAGGAAGGGAGTGGAGAATTCCCAGGGAGAGTATTCCTGACGGATTCTTCTCCTTTCCGATTTCCCCGCCCTGGGAGGCAAGCAGTCCATTCAGGGTTATTGATAACCCGGTATACCAGGGTTTGTAGAACCATTCAAATCCAAGATTCAAGTAAAGATCATGAATTTTCAAAGAAGCGACTCCTCCCTCCAGCGGAACCGGACCGGGAAATTGGTTGAACCAGCCTCCCAAGGTTACATTAAAGGCATGTTTGGTGGAGGGTAGCGTATTCCCTTGCAGGATAAAACCCAGGTAGATCCCGGGGATAAAAACCTGGAATTGGGTTCCTGTTTCGATAGCGAAGGATAGATTCCCTCTGGGATTGTCTGGTTCCTTCTCCTCTGCCGCTGCCGAGGTTTGGGAGGAAAGAGCCGAAGGAATAAAAATAAGGGTGGTGCATAAAAGGACGGTAAGAATCCTCCGCTTTTTCATATCTCGCCTCCCGCAAGAACCATCTCCAGCACAGGATCAATACCCTGCCTGTATTGCTCCAGGGTGGGTCCCGATTCATATCCTTCTGTGGGAAGCGGGATCCCCGAATCATCCAGTAAAAGCTCTTTGTCCCTTGAATAATTAAAAAACTTTGTGGAATGACCTATCACCAGGCCACTGTTGGGGAGTTTGAATCTTTTTACCTCTCCAAAGGAGTCGGGTCCTGCGGCGAGAGGTTTCCCTGCAAAGATCGCCTCGGTCCAGGCCATAAAATCCACCACCATCCACATGCCGCTGGAAAAGGTGGTTGGTCCGATTAGCACAAAAAGATTTCCAGGACTGTTGATCCAGGGAATCCCTTGCACCTGTCTTACGAACCAGGTGCCTGGGACAGATACTCCCCCCGAGTTCCAGCGGAGATCGACAATCAGTTTTTGCACCTCCCCTTTTTTTATAAGATTCAATACTCCCTGAAACAGGGGGTAAGCATCAAAGGTGCAGTGGCTGTATTTAAGGTAAATAGTATCCTGGTTTTCCCCGGTAAAGGTATACCAGTTGCTTTCGGAGGAAAGACTTGAGAGGGGTTTTGGAGAATCATCATAGATTCTTGAAAGATCAACATCCTCTCCCCGGATCTCGTCCACAGAAAGATCCCTCTCCTCTTCTCCTATCTTCAATATATAGGTAATTCCGGTTGAATCGGCCAGTCCAAGCCCCTTAAGCAAAACCGGATTTGAAAGTATATTCCCGTGGTTGTTTCTATAACCGTTTTCATGATCTGCAGAAATAACCGAATTGAGAAGGGTCTCCAATTCTCCTTCGGCTCCGTTGAAATAAAGAGCGCCGCCTCCCGAGGTGGGAGGTTTTCTTATTCCCAGAATTTGAGCTCCGAGTACTTCTTCCCCCTCGTCGGCTAAAATAGTCTTGTCTGCGGCAATCACAAAGAGAAACTCCTCCCCCCCCGGTTCTACAGGGAGCCAGCGTCCCAACAAGGGGTAATAGGAGAGGGGGCTTGTATTTATGGAGGTGTGCCCTTCCTCAAGAAGGGCTAAGGCTTTGGCTATACCGGTTATAATTTCTTCCGGGGATAGGTTCTCCGACACTATAGAGCTCTCAAGGTCTGAAACAGCATTGATGAATTTCTCCCTTAATGTGGAATCCTGGGAAAGGTGAGGGTTGCCATCTAAAAGTTTCGTAAGAAGGTAATCAAGATCCTCCTGCCAGGACTCTTGGGATAGGTTTTCCAGATACTCCTGCTCTGGATAGGATGCCCATTGTAAGGGATTACAGGCATTCAAAAGAAACAGAAGAATTACTATGTAAAAAATAATGATTATCCTCTTCATTACTCTTGCCCAGCCAATACTAGATTGAATTTAAAGGTACTGCCCTGGCCAGGAGTGCTTTCGATTTTCAGATCCCTTCCATGTTTTTTAATAAAATCCCTGGAGGTTTTAAGGCCCAAACCAATACCCTTCTCCCGGTTGGTTCCTGTTTTTATTAGGGTGGAAGCGGAAAAGATCTGATCTATCTCCTCTCTGCTTAATCCTAGTCCATTATCGGTAACAGATATCTCTGCCTCGAAATCTGTTGTTCTGCAGGCAACAGCTACAAACCCGCCTTTGGGTGTAAATTTTATTGCATTGGATATAAGGTTCCTCAGTATGAATTTAAGCATATCCGGATCTGCCATGACTCTGGGGTTTCCATTGGATTCCAAAGACAGGGTTATATCCTTCTCTTTTGCAGCGGAATGCAGAGGTATCAAAGTCTGCTGGATAATCTCCGAAATATAAACCGGTTTCGGGCTGTAGGGTATCCCATCAGACCTGCTTCCTGCCCAGTGCAGCAGATTTTCCAGTAAGGAGTTGATTCCCCGGGCGGATTTTTTCAGCTCCTTAACCATTTCCATTTTTACCGATTCTTCAATCTCATCATCCTCCAGAAGACCTATTGCATTTGCCCAGTTACCTACGGAGCCTCTAAGATCATGAGCCAGGATGGAAAAGAGTTTATCCTTTGTTTCATTGGCCTTTTCCAGTTCCTTCTTTCCCGTACTTAATTCATGGAAGATTAATTCATAGGGCATGCGGATCCCCTTTTCCACCAAGGCGATATAGATGAGATAAAAGGATACTATTTTAAAATAATGACCCAGCATATTAACAAAGTCATAATTGCTGATGTAAAGAGTAAAGCTTAATTCAGAAAGGATCGTAAAGACAATGGAGATAATAAGGAGTAGAAAGACTTTTTTAGAGAATCTTTTTCTGTTTCTGTATAAAAGAATTAGAGAAACGAAAAGTATGGATATAATGATATACTCACTTACTATCTTAAATCTTGTCTGGCCTATACCCTCAATGTAACAGGCAGGAAAGACTTTCCAGTAAAAAATACTAAGTAGAAAAAACAATGTTGAAAGGGTGTAGATAAAAAGCATCACCCAGGGCTTAAAAGATTTTCTCTCCTTAAAAAGCAGGAATCCAGAGAGGAGGGTAAGGCTCTCCATATATCTTGCCCCTACCCAGATTTGGTTTCCGAGGTAGGGATATTCAGGAAAGATAGCCATCCCTGTATATCCCAGGGTGTGGAGGAGATCCAGAAAGGCTATGAATAGATAGGCCAGGCCTACGAAGAGAATGTAAGAGTTTTGGATATATTTTCTAGAATTCCAGGCCAGAACAAATACCGTAAAGGCTATAACAATGCTGAAGATCTCCGCCAAAGTATGGAAAAGGAGATAACTATACAGGGAGGTGAAATATAGTAGTGATAGAGCAATTAAAGAAGGGAATGAGTCTAATATCTTTCTTTGAGTGTTTTTCATAGGCGCAACAGATTACTTAGAATACTGCCTCCTGGGATAAAATTCCATCCTTTGTAAATACTCCTCTATTATCTGACCCCCTTAATTCAGGGGAGGTATAATCCCTTTTCCAGATTAAAAAGTTTTCTAAAGAAAAGGTGCACTGTATCGATTAGTCTTTTTATAAAACCTGCTTTGGGTACGGCTTTTTCCGGGTACAGCGGTACCGAAAGGATCTCCATATCCCCGGAGGAGAAGTTAACCTCGCCCAAGGGAATATCCGCCCTTACAGGAGCTACCACTGAAAGGTACTGTGTCACTGTGCCCTGTAATTCTGTAACAAGCTTCTTTGGAATTGTTACCAGGATCTCTTTTCCAAAATGGATCCCTATTTGCCGTTCCCTACCCTTCCATACCTTTAAGGGTTTTGGTTCGGGAAATCCCAGCTTAAGGGTAACAAAATTTTCAAACCCATAATCTAAAAGCTGCATCGCATCCTTAAAGCGGTTTCTAAATTCCTCCTGGTAACTGGATCCTCCGGCGGTAAGGGTTACGCCGATAAGCCTTCTTCCCTCCCTTTCCGCGGTAAAGGCAAGATTATGACCCGATTCGCCTATGTATCCTGTTTTAAACCCGTCTGCTCCAGGATACTCCCAAAGCAAAGCATTCCTGTTTGACTGGGTAATCGATGTATCCATGTTGCCGTCTAATCTGTTTTGCGGCAGGGGATAAGTCATCTCCTTGATGGAAAAGTATTTTTCCAGGGACTCCGGCCAAAGATTAAGAAACTCCCGCAAAAAGGAGGCAAAATCCCGGGCTGTGATACTGTTATTAGAACTGTAGCCAGAGGAGTCGGTAAAATAGAGATTACTGAAACCGAAATTGGCGACCTCCCGGTTCATCTGCTCGACAAAGGCCTCGGGGGAACCGGAAACAAAAAAGGCTAAAGCCGTGGCTGCATCATTGCCGGAGGTTACAAGAAGTCCCCTTAGGAGTTCTTCCAGGCTTACCCTTTGATTAGGCCCAAGAAACATTAGCGAGGAACTGGGAGGGGCATTCACAGACCAGGCTTCTTCGGGAATGGGAACCAAAGTGTCGAGAGGGATTCCCTTTTTTTCCAGGTGAACAAAAACCGTATGAGCGGCTATTATCTTGGTAAGGGACGCCGGCGGTATTGGAAGGTCTGCATCCTTCTCGAACAGAACAACCCCGGTCTGATAATCCACAAGAATTGCCGATCTTGAGGAGATCTCTGGCGCAGGAGGGAAGGGCAAATTGGGGTTTTGAGTAAGGGAAAGAAGGGAAAAAGGTAAAAGTAAGGAATTAAAAATTATACAGAGTATACGCCGGAATAACATTGCAAGGGGAGTATATATAAAGGGGCAGAAAGGATCAATCCCGGCTGTATCTGGCTGCTCTCGGCAGAGTGAGAGTTTGGGAATTAAAACAGCTTTGTGCTGCTGAAACGGACTTCCTTTCCCACCCAGGAAAACTCAAACCTTTCAGCGAAACGGTTCTTTAACTTGGCAGCGGCATTAATCCCGGTACAATGTCCGGTTATTATCCGCTTTATTTTGTACTGCCCCAGCTTTTCTAGGGTTTCTTCCACCTGCTCCTGTTCTGCATAGGCAAGGTGAGTTCCCCCGATAACGCAGTAGATGGAATCTTGGCCTGTAATTTTTATGGCATGATCAATCGTGTTTATTAACCCGGCATGGGCACAGCCAGTGATGATTATAAGACCCTCTTCTGCTCCAAGAATTAATGCCTGTTCCTCCGGGATTGTGTCTGTACATGTCTGTCCTTCAATCTCGATAAAACGGCCTTCAAGATCCGATTTTTCAAAACTATTGGATCTGTCAATTTCTCCGGAAAGGTAAAGCCAATCCTCTAATTCAGTCAATTTGGTATTGAAGATAAAACGAGCACCCTTCCTTTCCAGATAGCTCTGGGTGTAGGGGATTCCGCCATATACCCTGCCTTTGTTTTTTTCCTCCCGGAACCTGTAATTGAAAAGCAGGGGGTGGGTATAAAGGTTAAGATTTTTATGATACTTTAGTATCTCCTTTATTCCTTCGGTATGGTCCGAATGGCTGTGACTTAAAATAAGGCCTTTTATCTTTTTTAATTCAATATCCAAGAGTGCGGCATTATGATCAAGAACTTTTCCAAAGCCTGCATCAAAAAGATAACCGCACCCCTCTGCTTCCAGATAGATGGATAATCCGTTTTCCCCCAGGAGTTCTGTTTTCCCCTCCACCAGGTTTTCGGTTAACAGGATTATTCTTCCATCTTCTTTCATGTTCTTTTACCAGAGTTTAGGCGCCTTATGGCTGAAATACATCTCCTCCAGAACCGGCTGCAGAATCCTTGTTTCATCCTGCTTTTGCTTAAGCCCATCGGAGATCCCATCCGTGTAAGCCTGAACCTCTCCCGCAACCTTGGCTTCATCCATAACTAGATTCATGCCCTTGTTTACCACGGTCTTACCATTAACAATAACCCGTTCGATATTTCTGCCGGTTTCGCAGAGTACTATCTGGCTGTAGAGATCCCCCTTCGGGATATAGGGGTAAGAGTATTTGTTGAAGATCGTAAAATCTGCCCTTTTGCCAATCTCTATACTTCCTATTACCTTATCCAGGCTTAAAGTTTTAGCTGCATTGATCGTTACCATCTTAAGGGATTCCTTTGGATCAATCCAGTCCTTGAAATTGTCTTCGTGAACATTGTGCATTATTGAGCCGGTTTTTAGAGACTCAAGCAGGTTCTGACCGTCGTTGCTGCAGGGGCCGTCTGTGGCAATGGCGATGTTTATACCTTTATGCAGCATCTTTATTATGGGCGCAACGCCGTCGCCAAGGCGCAGATTGCTCACAGGATTATGGGCTACGGAGGCTCCTGTTTCGGCAATAATATCGAGATCCTTCTCGTCCACCCAGATAACATGGGCCATCCCAACCCGTTCATCAAGAAAACCGATATCCTGCAGATACTGTATTGCGCTTCTGTTGTTAAAGGCCTTTCGACACTGGTAGTACTGGGATTTTGTTTCCAGCACATGCATATGAATGCCTGTATCGCTCTCCTTCGCCAGTCCCTTTACCTTCATTAATAGTTCCTTGGAACAACGCTGGGGAGCTGCCGGGCCTAACATGCAATGGAATCTGGGATTCTTATTTATAAATTCTTTAAGAAAGCCATTCATAACCTCATCAATACCGGCATTTTCAGAGGAACTTATTCCCTTTACAACCTTCTTTGCCTCATCGGATTTAAGGTACTGTTCTATGGGAATAGTTTTTTCATAATTAACATCCGATAGCATTGGAGCCAAGGCTCCCCGTATTCCGGAATCTATAATTGCTTTGTACGCTGCTGTTATTCCTTCGTTGTTTTTTGGAAGTAAATTGGTAAAATGATCTATGGTGGTGGTAACCCCGTTTTTGAGTAATTCCAGAGCACCCCAAAGAACATCCAGGTAGATTCCCTTAGCATCCAGTAAAGACCAGCCGGATTTTACATACTGTCTCCAGATCTCCAAGGGAACATTTATGAATCTTGTTTTAAGTATATGTGACATTGAGTGATTGTGGGCATTTATAAGCCCGGGTAGCACAATGTACCCAGAACCGTCAATAACCTCATCAAACTGCTCAAGACCGGAGCTTTTACATGACCCTACATAGCTGATTCTTTCTTCGTCGTAGATCAGAGCGCCGTCTTCTATTATTTCATCCCTCTGATTCATTGTAACAATCGTACAGTGATTAATTAAAATACTCATCTTGTCTCCCGAAAAAATTAATATAGCAGATAACTTATACTTCTAAACAAGCCTTGTCCTCTTGGTAAGGGCACAAACATTAGGTTGCCGAAGAGCAAGGTCAGCAGGATTACTACTACTAAGACTATAATAAGACCTTTGATCTTCTTTTCATAATTCATAAGAAGCATGGTTCCCTCTATCAAAAGAAAAGTGGAGATTATATAGCCGATGTATCTTACAGTAAACATGTAAAAGAGGGCGAGAAGAAGAGCTAAAAGGAATTTCACTTTTTGTCCTCTGTCTAATTTTTCTACCCTTTCCGACTCATTGTTATTTCCTGCTCTGTGTAGCACAAGCTCCCGGATGGATTTTATTATGAGAATGGAGGTCATTATTATCATTACTACAAGCAGAGATATGGGCCATCCGCCCGGACCGATCTCTCCCTTCAAAATAAAGGGAACATCTCCCGTGGTTAAGAGGAGAACAACAAATAAAACCAGAAAAAATATTTTTAATGCAAAATCTACATATATATTCATGCCTGTCCTCCTAGACCGTAGATCCCTTGGTTTTTAATTTCCTAAAAACTGTCTTAACAACCGGGAAAAGCAAAATAAGAATTGCAAGGGAAAGGAAAACCGCGCTCACCGGTCTGGTAAAGAATTTAAGGACATCGTTATTGTGGATGGTCATGGCATTCCTGAAGTTGTTTTCTATAAGATGCCCAAGGACCATTCCAACTACGAGGGGCGCCACCGGCCATTTGTTCTTATGCAGGAAGTAACCGAACATGGAAAACACAATGGCTACAATAACATCAATAAAACTGTTTCTAACCGTAAAGGCTCCGGTGATACTTATTCCGAAAATTACGGGATAAACAATTTTTAAAGAGATCTTTAAGAATTTTGAAAAGATTGCAGAACCGAAGATCCCAAAGGGGATCAAAAACAGGTTGGACAAAAAGAGGGCTACATAGATTGCATAGATAACATCCTGATTCTGGATAAAATACATAGGTCCTGGTTGCAGTCCATGGGCAACAAATAAGCCTATCATTACCGCAGTGGTTAAACTCCCGGGTATTCCCAGAGAGAGAAGGGGGACCAAGGCGCCTCCGGCAGAGGCATTATTTGCAGCCTCAGGTGCTGCTATGCCTTCCAGAGAACCCTTTCCAAACTCTTCCTTATGTTTGGACGCCCTTTTTGCATCCGCATAGGCAAGATAGGTTGCCGTTGGTCCGCCAACCCCGGGAAGGATCCCTATAAGAACTCCTATTATTCCTCCCCTAAAAATTGCCCATTTCAACTGCCCAACAAGTTGAAGGGCTTTTTTAAAGCTGAAATGGTATTTTTGTACAGGCATGCTGCCGTCCCGGTTTGCCGTGGGATTTATCACCTGGCTGAATACCTCCGCCATGGGATAAAGCCCGATTAATACAGGAATCATATGAAAGCCCAATAAAAATTTTTCCATGCCAAAGGTAAACCTAGGCGTTCCTGTCAACGGATCAAGACCGATAGTGGTAAGGAAGAGACCAAAGGCCATCATGATCAGGCCTTTTAAAGGTGATTCGGCCAAAAGGGTGGCTATGATTACCAAGCCAAAAAAGATAAAGGAAAAATAATCCGCAGGAGAGAACATCAATGCCACTTCTGCCAAAAGAGGGGCAAAAAGTATCAATACTACTAAACCGATCATTCCTCCTATGGCGGAGGAGAAGATTGCGGTGGAAAGGGCTTCCAAAGCTCTTCCCCTCTTAGCAGCCTCGTTGCCGTCTATTACCGTGGCTGCCGCAACCTCCGTTCCAGGGGCTTTAAACAATATTGCAGTTATAGAACCTCCGAACAGCTGGCCTGCGTAAATCCCTACAGCCATGAGGAATCCGGCACTAAAGGGCATTACCAAGGTAAAAGGAGTAAGCAGAACAATTGCCATAGGTCCGTTAAGCCCCGGTATTGCTCCTACAATTACACCAAGAAAGGTGCCTAAAAAAATCATTATCAAATGCAGTGGTGTGAAAGATAACTGCAGACCGCTTAATAATGCTACAACATCCATAATTGTCCCCTGTATTTACTGTCTTTGTTAGGGGCGAGCATTTTATATGCTCACCCCCCTAAGGATTTATTTTATATCGTGAAGAATTGTTTTGAAGGTATCTACCTGCCCCTTAAGGAATTCTATTAAGGCATCTCCCTCTACAACACTTACGACCATGTTATTCTCCTTGGCCGTTGCTGTAAACAGAGAGCTGTGCAGACCATTCAAGAGTACCTTCCTTATAAGGTCCACTCTATCCGCTGGGGTCCCCTTCTTTACTGCAAAACCTCTCCAGTGTTTAGGCATACCAGTATCAAGACCAAGCTCTTTGGCGGTGGGTATATCCGGGTACTGGGGAAGTCTTTCGTCTGTCAGAGCCAGCAGGGGGCGCATTCTTCCGCTTTGAACATGGGGATCAAAAACAGTGACTACATCCAGCACTGCGGCAATATGGCCTCCGAGGGCTGCAGTTATCGTTCTGCTTGCTTCTCCGCCGAAGGAAACATATTTAATATCTACGCCTGCATTCTTGAATATTTTTAAACAGGCGATATTAAAGAACCCGCCGGCTGCATCGGTTGCTCCTATGGGCAGGTTAGGATCCTTCTTTATGGCTGCAATAAGGTCCTGGAAGGTTTTATAGGGACTGTCTACCTTGGTGTAGATTGCCATGGGAGTTTCAACTGCCTTAAGGATAGGGATAAAGTCATCTATTACAGAAAGATTGGTTTTCCCTTCCGCCATGGCAATGGTTATGGAACCTTCAAGACCCATAACAGTATACCCGTCCGCTGGTTCTTCATTTACATAGTTCAAGGCGGTAATTCCATCACCACCGGGCTTGTTGATAAGCTCAAAGCCTATGCGTCTGTCTTTGCGCATTGCCAGAACCAAAGCCCTCCCAAAGGTATCCCATCCACCGCCGTAGCCGAAGGGCGCTACAATGGTTATAGTCCTCTCCGGATACCCGTCAGCTAAGGGGGCTACCGGAAGAGGAACCCAAGCGTCACCGCTTTGGGCAGCCGGGGCTGCAGGGGCAGCAGGAGCTTCTGCGGGAGCCTCTTTTTCTCCCCCAGCCATTACATTGAAAACTGTTAACAAGAATAAACAGAGAAACAGAGCCAGGGTTTTCCTTAATTTAATCCCTTTCATTTTTTCCTCCTAAAAAATATTTATGGATTGGCAAAAAAATAATTTTTCCCTCCTTTCCAAAAATTTGCAGAATAAAAGAGGTTCCTATAAATTTATCTTTTCAGGAACCTCTGATAACACAACCGGTTAATTAAATAGTGTGCATACTCAATACCGAAGGACAAAAAAGCTCCTTGGTATCAAAGGTATTCGGTATCATGAATTGCTCCTTGGCATAGGAATTAAAGGTGTCCAAAACATGCTTATTGGCATTGTATCCATAGGACCAATAATCTTCCCCCATAACTTCGGTTATGCTTTTATAAAGCTTTTCGACCCCAGGAATCATGTATCTTGCTGCAGCCAGGGTGTAAATGGATTTTTGAACCATCTCCTTTGCCTGCTGAAAGGCCTTATAGAGACTTACAGCTACCCAGGGGTTTTGTTCATAAATGCTTCGCTTTATTACAATAAGATGCATAATAGGGAAGAGCTTTGTTTTTTTATAATACTCCAGTTCCGCCTCGTGAGCGTTTTTCCAAAGAGGTTCCACATTTGCAACCCCGTCATCAAAGCACTGAGGTTGTCTTGCTCCTATTAGAGCATCTATTTCTCCTGCGGCAAGCATATTGCTAAGGGTCCTTTCGTTTCCAATATCTTCCATTTTTAGTTCCTTCGGCCAGTCTACCCTTACTCTCTGTTTTCTTCCCGGTTTGTTGAGACCACCAATAAGCCAGTTCATCTCTGTAGCCTTTACGCCGTACTCATGTTCCAAAAGACCTCTTATCCAGACCGGAGCTGTCATGGTGTAATCCGGTACACCGACTCTTTTCCCTCTTAAGTCCTCCGGTTTTTTAATCCCGGATTTTGTATTGATAAAGATTGCCGAATGGCGGAACATCCTGGAGGGGAATACCGGAATTCCGATAAATCTCTTATCCCCCTGGCCGTGAAGAATATTGAAGGCAGCAAGGGAGAATTCCGAAACATCAAACTCAGAATACTGGGCCATTCTCCAAAAGAGCTCTTCCGGTTCCAAGGGGATATAATTCAGGTCTATCCCTTCAGGTTTTACCCTGCCGTCAAACAAGGGCTGGGTACGGTCATAAAGTCCGCAAGAAAAATTCAATTTTAATCCGCTCATCTATATTCTCCTAAAAAATAATTTTTGAATCCTTTTAGATAAAACCTTCCGGGCTAAAGGTTCTCCTAGAAAAGGGGATTTCCCCCTTCTCCCATAATATCCTTTTTTCATGGATGATTATGAAAGGGGTTTTTTACGGGTAAGAGCCGAAAAAACCTACACACTAGGATGTTAGTATTGTAACATATTATTTACAGCTGTCAATCCTGCTTTGAAAAAGTTTTTAGTGTCCTTAATTTTAGTGAGAAGGAGGAGTCTTATGGAGGGCGATTAGGAGATACAATCCTTGCAGAGGCCGGTAAAATAGAGAATATGATCCTCTATTCTTAAATTATGTTCCTCTTCCAGGTTTATCTCAATGTTCTTTAGCATACATTCCCCCAAAGGAATGAATCTATGGCAGGAGCTGCAGTGGAAGAAATGGATATGAGGTTTCCTTCTGTAAAGGTAGTATTTACCTGCCCCTTTTTCCGAACAGGTAAAATAGAAGGATTCTAAAACACCCTGTTCCTCAAAGTAGTGGAGGGTCCGGTATACTGTGGCAATATCCATCGTCCGGGAAGAGTTCCTGTGTATCTCCGCAGCACTAAGGGGAAGGCTGGAATTTTCCAGTATGGAGAGGATCTCCCTTCTGGCGCCGGTCATGGTGCTGATCTCCTTATTACCCTGCTGTAGAAGAGGGAGGTTAGAAAGAGGACAAAGTTGATGAGTACGATTGTGGCACCTGTGGGAAGATTCATAAAAAAGGAGACAAGAATTCCTAGAATAATAGAAATGATTGAACAGATTATCGCTATTACGATAGTGGATCTAAAGCCCCTGGAAATTTGAAGGGCGGTTACCGCAGGGAAGATTATCAGGCTTGATACCAGTAAAGTCCCCACCACTCTAATGCCTAGAGTAACCGTAAGGGCTGTAAGAAGAATAAGAACCTGGTTTATAGAATCTGTTTTAACTCCCGAAACCTTTGCATAGTCTTCGTCATAAGTTATGGCAAAGAGATCATGATAGAATAGGACAAGAACTATTCCCACAATTATTGATAAAACTACCGAAAGAATAACCTCCATTCCGCTTATTGCCAGGATGCTTCCAAAAAGATACGAGAAAAGATCTATATTGAAACCGCTCGATATACTGGCCAGGAGTATGCCGCAAGCTACAGCCAGGGCCGCTACAAGAGCTATGGCTGTATCCCCATATAGGGTTGTCTTCTCCCCCAACTTAAGAATCCCCAGGGATGCTGCCATAACCAAAGGTACTGCAATTGCTATGGGGGATAAGCCGGAAAGTAAACCTAAAGCAACGGCAGCAAAACCTACATGGGCCAAACCGTCGCCGATCATGGCAAAACGGCGCAGAACCAGGAAAACTCCCAGTCCGGCACAGCTCACCCCTACAAAAATTCCTGCTAAAAGAGCCCTCTGCATAAAGGTGTAACCGAAAATTTCTAACATTGTCTTTTCCCGTGTATAGATCCCCGCCCGAAGTAGTGTTCGGAGGTGGTATTCTCGTTGAAATCCTTAATTGTCCCATAGAAAAGTATTTTTCTGTCAAGATACAGAATCAGGGGAGCGTATTGGCTTATTGAATGACTATCATGGGTTACTATTATTATTGTGACACCCTGTATTTTGTTTAGATTTGTAAGGGTATAGTAGAAACAATCCCGGGTATGAGGATCCAAGGCTCCTGTAGGTTCATCCAATACCAACAGGGACGGTTCGCCCACCAGGGCTCTGGCAAGATGCACCCTTTGCTGCTGACCGCCGGAAAGTTTGCCGACCCTTTTCTCTGCCAAGTCTTCAATCTTAAGGAGCTTCAATACATCAGAGATTGCTTCCCTGTCCTTGTCGGAGAGGACCTTCGGGATTTTCCGTTGAGCCAGCAACCCGGAGGCTACCACTTCCTTTACTGTGGCCGGGAATCGGGGATCGGAATAACTTGATTTTTGCGGAAGATACCCTATCCTTCTCAATCCGCTTTCTAAGGAGGGGCCGGAGGTTTCCTCGGCGGAGGAACCATTGAAAAAGGTAATAGACCCTGCCGCTGGTTTAAGTAGTCCCAGGAGGGTTTTTACCAGGGTTGTTTTCCCGGAACCATTCGGCCCAACTAGGGCCAGGAAATCACCCTCCTTTACGGAAAAGGTAATATCCGTAAGGACATCATACATTCCATATTTTACAGTAACATGATCAACCTTTATCATTATTCTTTGTATCCTAAACCAAGTTTTAATCTTTCCAGATTCTCTTCCATTAAGGAGATATAGGTGGCTCCTCGGGCAAGTTCCTCCTTTGTGACATTATGAAGACCGTGCAGCAACATTAAATCGGCCCCTGTTTCCTGGGCTATTATTCTGGCTACCCTGGGTTCGATAAGTTCCTCATGATACACCACCTTAAGATTCAGCTCCTTCATTTTGTTTATAAGTTCATGAAGCCTCTGGGCAGTTGGTTCTGCATTGGGAGAGAATCCTGCATAGGGAGATAGATGTTCCAGATTGTACCTGTGAGCAAAGTGGCCAAAGGCAAAATGCCCTCCATAAAGTATTGTTCTTGTTGCCACCTTTTGCAGATCTCTCTCTATCCTTCTGTCCAAGGAGTCAAGCTGCTTGATATAAATCCCTGCCCTTTGTTCGTAATAATCCTGATTGGCTGGATCGGCTTCTATAAAGCCTTTAAGGATCTTTCTTACCATATCCTGTGCGACCCTTGGATTCATCCAGACATGTGGGTCGCTCCCCTCGGGATGGGCGTGGTCGTTTTCCTCTTCTTCCTCTTCCTCGTGGTGTTTAGTTTCTCCTGCTATTTCATCACTGAAATTGATAAGCACCAGCCTAGTATTGGTGATGCCTTTAACCACCGACTCGGCCCAGGGCTCCATCTCCCTTCCCATATAGACAAAGAGATTTGCTTTGTCTATTTCCACCATATCCCTTGGGGTTGGTTCAAAGGAATGGGCCTCCATCCCCGGAGGAAGCAGAAGTTTTATCTCGGCAAGATCGCCCCCTATCTGTCTGGAAAAGTCATAGAGGGGGAAGATCGAGGTTACAACTCTTACCCTTTGAAGGGAAGGGTTTCCATCTTTTTCCCTGCCACCTGCCGCGGATAAAGGCACAAGGCCAAGAAATAGAAGTAATATTATTGCAGAAAGCAGAATCCTGCCCTTTGTCATCTCTGTTTCTCCTTAATCAGTCCCAAAGGTTAAATGAAATATAATAAACAAAACAGAAAAATGCAAATGATTTGCATTTCTGTAAATCCTTTTTCCGCAGAGAAGAATCTCCCCCCTCTTTTAAGAAAACCGCTTTCTTACTATCCTGTCGGTTATGCTCTCCGGCAGATGCTTTGCCAGAAAGGATTGGAGAAAGGCTCCCTTCCCTACCGGGTAATACGGAGCAGGGGAATCCTTCTGCAGGATTTTCAGGATCTTTTCCGCCACCAGGTCCGGGGAGGAACCCTTGGCAATCTGGCTGTTCCTGATCCTCTGTCCCTGGAGGATCCTTTCTTTGTAGGGGGACTCCTCCCTTAGGGTCCTCTCCTGGGGAAGATCTGTTTTTATATAGGTCGGGGCAAGGATTACAACCCTTATCCCCATGGGGGCTAGTTCGTTCCTTAATCCTCTGGAAAAACCCTCCAAGGCCCGTTTTGTGGCGGCGTAGAAGGAGGAAAAGGGGACAGAGATCCTTCCCGCCATGGAGCTCAGGTTTATGATGTATCCCCCTGCCTGTGCTCTCATCCCAGGCAAAAATCCCTGGATAAGTCTTACGGGTCCGAAGAAGTTCAGGTCAAAGAGATACTGAATCCTGTCCGGCTGAATCTCCTCGGAGGCGCCGATCTGGCTCAAGCCTGCGTTGTTTATAAGTATGTCTATCCTGCCAAGGCTGGCAATAAGCCTATCTATCGATTGCTTGTCCGTCAGTTCCAGGGGATGATATTCAACCCCTGGGAGAGTATCCCTGGGATCCAGTTTAGACGGCTCTCTGCAGGTGCCGGTTACCGAATATCCCCGGGAAACTAGGAGGGAACATACAGCCTTTCCTATCCCCCGGGATGCACCTGTCACCAGGACCCGTTTTAAATCCTTTTCCATAAACACTCCTAAACTAAGGCATCCAAAAGCTCTTCAAAGGCAGCTACCGCTTTGTCATTATCCTCCGCCGTATGGCTGCAGGAGATCATGTCTCTGCCCATCCTGGATAGAATTCCCCTGTTGTGAAGGATAAGAGAATACTCCCTTAGGATACTCCGGCGGAAAATAATCTCCTGCATTGCCTCGGGGGAGGAGATGGGAACGGCATGGGGAGCTGTAAGTTCTATCCTTATGATGCCTCCGAAATTGTAAGCAAAGAACCTGCTTTTATGGGCCTCAAAGAGGGAATTGAGTTTTTTCACATAATCTCCGGCTACAAGAAAGAGATTTTTCAGGACTCCCGGTTGTTCCAGGGCGCAGAAGGTATAATAGGCTGCAGCCATGGAGAGGGTATTACCTGAAAGGGTGCCTGCAATGTAGGCGTAAGGGGTTTCTCCCGGCAGACCGGTGCTTAAGGTGTCCATTATCTCTCCCTTTCCACCCACAGCCCCGCAGGAGGGGTAACCGTTCATAAGAGCTTTGCCAAGTATGGTTATATCAGGCTTTACCCCGAGGATCTCCTGAGCCCCTCCCAGGCCTAAACGGAGACCTGTTACAACCTCGTCAAAGATATACAGGGCTCCATACCGGTGGGCGATCTCCAGGGCCGCGGAATGAAAACCCTCTTCAAAGGGAACCAGGCCAGATTCCCCGCCCACAGGCTCCACTATAATCGCAGCTATCCCCCCCTGCTTCTCCTCCCTTTGGAAGAGTTCCTCCAGTTCCGCAAGATCATTGGCATAGCAGAGCACTGTAAGATCCAGGATTTCTGCAGGAATACCCTGGGAGAGATATCTTCCGCTTCCTGGGATCTCCATATCCGTCATAAAGGGATCCGCCCATCCGTGATAGGCGCCCCGGAATTTGATTATCTTTTTTTTCCCTGTAAAGGATCTTGCCATCCGAAGAGCCGCCATGTTGGCCTCCGCTCCGGAGGATGTAAATCGGAGCTTTTCAATGGAGGGGAGATGTTCTTTAATCTTTTCCGCGGTCTTTATCTCCATCTCGTCAAAAAATCCGTGAAAATTTGTTTTGTCCTTTATAAGATCTAGGATTCTGCCATTTATATATTCACAGTTGTGTCCGAGGAGTATGGCTCCCCCCGAGAGGATGTAATCAATATAACTGTTCCCATCCACATCGGTAATTATGCTTCCCTTGCCGCGATCCATGAAGAGGGGATAGGGGAGGGAGGGGGGAAGGGTGTGCTGACTTCCTTGAGAGATCGATCCCTTTATCCTTTCTGCCAGAAGGGCCGATTTCCTGGTTTTCTCTTTAAACTCTGTATAAACCTTTTCAAGCTTTTCTTTATCTAAACCTTTAACCGGTTCTGCAGCAATCTGTGAGGCCCTCTCTTTTATCTCCTGATATTTCATTTTTTCCTCTCCCGCGGTGGATTATGTGAATCGTCACTCCAACAGCAATTCCTACCAATAGTAGCCTTATCACCAGATTTTGAACGGCAAAAATCACTGTAGCCAGGATTGTCATCCAGAGAATCGTTATTGCCAGTATCCGGGTCTGAATAGGGATTCCCCTTCCTTCCCGGTAATTGCGGATATATTTCCCGAAGAGTTTGTTGTTTAAAAGCCAATGGTAAAACCGAGCGGAACTTCTGGAATAACAGGCTGCGGCAAGGAGAAGAAAAGGGGTTGTGGGAAGGACGGGAAGAAAGATCCCCAATACCCCCAGACCAACAAAAAGACTCCCCAGGGATATCAAAACTATTTTCTTTACTTTTGTATTGTATGCCTTATCCATTATCTGTCTCTTTTCCTAGAGGCCAGGGCAAGAAAGAAACCCAGGATGATACTGAGAAGGGCAGCAAAGAGAACCTGCATTTCCTGGGGAAGAAGGAAGGTTACTGTATGGGCCGGAATCCAGAAGAGCGGTATGGTCTTTTTAAGTACAAAGGACCAGTGAGTTTTCCAATCAAGGTTGGAAAGAATCTCTCCCACAGGAAGGGGAGAAAAAAGTCCCTTTATCGTCCCCCCCGTGGCATCGATATGGGCATCGGTAATCTTATGAAAGGTCATCATTACCGGAGCAAAGATCAGATTCATGGCTATACTGGAGCTAGCTGCGGTAAGAATTTTTATGCTTGTTAAAGGACCAGCCAAGGCTTTTTGTGCACCCTCCAAACCGAGATAAACAATAAAAACCGGAACACCGGAAGAGAAAAGTACAAAGGCAAATTTTATTCCCAATCCTAGGAAACCCCAGACAATTGCCCTGGGTAGAAGCCCAAAACCCTTTCGGTGATATTTTCCTGTTCTAATCCGTAAACCCAGAGTCTCCCCGAAGG
>Ga0067045_1002978_pt1 | contig 40239 bp, 32 predicted proteins | sample TerdegcTABiofilm_FD_59184 | JGI IMG/M metagenome (GOLD analysis project Ga0067045, IMG submission 59184) | Combined Assembly of (Gp0054472, Gp0054536) Wastewater bioreactor microbial communities from Singapore -Terephthalate degrading... | reverse complement strand
TTTCTTATACATAGTTTACCTCGTGCAAGGGTTTTGTGACATAATTACCATTTTCCTTGCATCCTTTCAAGTTGTTTTTCCTTATAACCCCTCATTTTTCCAACACTTTTGACTTTTTCAGGAAAGCCTACTTATAAACATTGTGAAAAGCAAATTCTTCCAGTGGCTTTCTTGGTGGACGGCTCTTTTCGCTTTCCTTCTGCCATTCGGTCAAATCATCATGTATTATACCATCTTTTTTACCTATGATAATTAAGGTAATTACAGTAAACTCATCAGGTATAGCACATGCTTTTTTAACTGCTTCTTCATCGTACCCTGCAATGGGGTGAGCTACAAGGCCTAATTCAGTTGCTTTAAGTAACAGAAGTGCTGTAGCCATTCCAGTATCAAAATGGTGATATATACGATTTTTCAATACACAATCATCCTTTTCCTTGCTGAAAACAGCAATAATCATGGAAGCCTTACGAGCCCATTCATTCCCTTTTGCCAGGGCTTTTTTTACTTCATCCAGTTTGCCTGGCTCATAGACAAATACAAACCTCCACGGTTGATTGTTATAGCATGATGGAGCAAGGGATGCCGCTTTTGCAAGCTCTGACACCATTGTTTCAGTAATTGTCACCGGAGCAAGCGACCTGAATGCCCTTCGTGCTTCAATAGCTTCCTGTAATATCATAGTAACCTCCTCTACTGAAAAGATTTAAGTGTTTGCAACACTTCTTCAACATGTCCTGGCACTTTAACCTTTCGCCATACTGCTCTGACCCTTCCTTCGGGATCAATAAGGAATGTACTTCGCTCTATCCCCATAAAGCTTTTGCCATACATACTCTTTTTTTTCCATACCCCATATTCTTTTGCTACTGTATGATCAGTATCTGATAAGAGAATCAGATTAAGGTTGTGTTTATCATAAAATCTGCAATGACTTTCAGGACTATCCGGGCTAATGCCTACAACAACTGCATTATAATTGTTAAACTCCCTTATACTTTTGGTAAAATCGATAGCTTCCAGGGTACATCCTTGAGTATTATCTTTTGGATAAAAATAAACAACCACCCACGTGCCTCTGAAATTATTGCTATCTACCATATTTTTATCTTTATCAGGAAGTTTGAATTGGGGTGCAGGTTTGTTTAATATAATATCTTCGTTCATCACTCTATCCTCATTAAAAAATATTCATTTATATTGAAATCAGCTCAATAATCATAAAGTATATTCTAAAATACTAATTATTTTGATCTTTGTCAATTGCCCCACTTAAAAATATAACCACTTGACAAAAAATATTTTGGATGCAATGAATGTTAAAAAAATATAAAAAGATCCGCACTTAACAGGAGGATAATCATGAAAATTCGTGTTGTTTTTACAGCTATACTATGTATTTGCTCTGTCACCATGGTATATGCTGCTTCTGATGGCACTGCGCTGATGTTGCTTGGAGGCAGCGCCAGCATGTTTGGAAGAGCTGATACCGGTGTTGCCTACTTAGGCTCTGACACCTTCTTTATAAACCCGGCAGCAATTGCAAAAGAAGAGCGTTTCATTGGGTCATTTAACTATGGCAATCTCCTTTTTGATTACTACAACCCATCAGTTGTTGCAGGATTCCCAACCTCATATGGTGTCATTGGTGGCGCATTCAGGCTTGTATCTGGCTCTGACACCCTCAATGGCTATCAGTTTGTGCTGGGTGGTGGCAAAGAATTTACACGGCGGCTTTCAATGGGTGCATCGCTGTCATTTCTTTTAGGGAATGGCCCAAACTCAGGTGCATATTTTGCAGGTATCACTCTTGGCAGCATGTATCAAACCACCATCAATACCGATATTGGCAAAGGTTTTGGCTTATATTACCCAACCATTGGTGTTGCTATTAACGCAGGGTTACCCATGGGAAGTGACAGGGATTTTGCCGACATGAATCAGGTTACTGTTGGCTATACACTCCCACTGTATAAAAGAAATGACATACAGGTTAGCCTGCTCAATGACTATACCTTTGTGCAATATGATGAAATCGCAGTAAAGGTTGGTACTGAAGGTGTTTATAAAAATACATATATTGTGCGGTTGGGTTTTATGGCACCCGGGCCGTACGAATATGCTGATTTCACGGCAGGCGCCGGTTACAGGCTCACCGGTCAGGAATACCAGGCCGAATTCAACTACGCTCTGGTACATTATAAAAAAACTGATTTTGTCCATTACGTTGGCACTCAAGTGCGCTATGGCAGGTTAGATAAGGAGCCACCACAAACTGCTGTAAAAGCAAGTCAGCGGTATATATCTCCCAATACTGATGGGGTTCAGGATTTTGTACTGTTTACTATAAATGTGAGCGATGCAAGTAAGATTGGCGGTTGGCGATTACAGATCAAAAATGATGCAGGAACCGTAGTAAAGGAATTCAGGGTAAGCGATAGAGATGTTGAAGAATCGCTGACATTAAAAAGCTTTATACAAAAGATATGGACACCAAAAGAATCTGCCGTGGTTCCTGAAACCATTTTCTGGGATGGCACAGATACAAATGCAAATGCGTTGCCCGATGGTGACTATGTGTATGCATTTATGGCATGGGACGAGCGAGATAACATATCACCAGAAGTTACCGGGGTTATTACTATAGATAATACTCCTCCTGTTGTTGAATTAGCTGTTGAAGATCGATTCTTTTCACCAAATAACGATGGGCGAAAGGATACATTAAAGATTGTTCAAACTATCAAAACTCAGAGTAATGACGTTTGGCATGCAACATTTGTCGATAAAGAAGGTAAAATAGTGAAAAAGTACAGCTGGCAGGGCACTGAAGTACCTAAAACATTAGTATGGGATGGTAAAGATGATGCCGGTAATGATGTACCTGAAGGTCTGTATATGTATCAGATCCAGTGCACTGACAATGCTGGCAACAAAGCACAGGCTATGATCAGGGAAATAAGTTTAACTCGCCAGTACCAGACAGTTGATATCAGCGCATCACTGGAATATTTTTCCCATGCATTACATAATACTATAGTATTTACTCCTATAGTCTCTGACACCAAAGACCTTGTTAAATGGCAACTTGTTGTTACCAATGAAAAGGACAAACCTGTATATCAGACTCAGGGCCAGGTGATGCCAAAAACAATAACCTGGGACTGCAAGACAGATAAAGGCGAAAAGCTTAATGATGGCATCTATCGCTACAGATTCAGTGCTGAATATTTAAGTGGCAATAATCCACAATCATTTGTGAAAACGTTTACCATTGATAGCACTCCACCTGATGTTAATCTATCCTATGAACCTGATCTTTTCTCGCCTGATGGTGATGGGGAAAATGATATTCTTACTATCACCCCATCTATTAACGATAATGTTGGAATCAAAAGCTGGGAATTGATAATCTATGCACCAGCTGGATATGTATTTAAAACATTCAAAGGCACTGAAGTGCCGGGAGAACTTAAGTGGGATGGCATTGGGGTAAACAATGAGCTTGTTGAATCTGCTGCAGATTACTTCATGGAACTATCGGCCACCGATATAACTGGAAATGTTGCAAAGACAAAACGCATAAAACTACCCATTGATATACTGGTTATGGTGACAGAGCGTGGACTCAAGATTCGCATCAGCAACATTGAATTTGCGTTTGATAGTGCAAAACTAACCGGGAAAGCTTTCCCAATTTTAAACAGAGTTGCAGAAATCCTCAACAAATACGAGAAGTACAATGTTCTGATTGAAGGGCATACTGACGATATAGGTGAGGAACAGTATAATCTGAAACTTTCTGAAGCACGAGCTCAATCGGTTATGGATTATCTGGTCAAAAAAGGTATTGATAAAAAGCGCTTATCTTCACGCGGCATGGGGGAAACATCACCATTTTTACCTAACACAAGTGTTGAAAACCGAAGGCGAAACCGCCGTGTTGAGTTTCTGTTGATTAAACCTGAAGAGTCACAGGTTAATTAACCATGGATGCTTTCCCTGTTGTATTTTCTGATATAGACGGAACCATTCTTGATTACACCACATATTCATATAAAAAATCCCTGCCAGCAATTCAAAAGCTTGCCGGCAGGGGTATCCCTCTTATTTTAGTTTCCAGCAAAACGTATGCTGAAATGTTGAAGCTGCACAAAGAGCTTTCGCTTACATATCCATTTGTCTTTGAAAATGGCGCTGGTATTGCCAAACCAGATGGAAGTTATATTTTATGTGGAAAATCATATGACCAACTTCTCCCGTATAAAACGATTATTGAACAGTTGTGTGGTAATGTCCAGTGGGCAGATAGCCTTTCATTGCAGGAACTATCGGCATATACCGGGCTTACCATACAAGAAACAAAGAATATGATGGCACGCATGGCATCGGTGTTATGTATAGCACCTGACCCACTTGATATTGAAAGAATCAACAACGAACTTGTCCCGCATGGTATTGCCATAACAACCGGTGGGAGGTTTTTTACTGTTACTGATAGCACTGTTAACAAAGGCAACGCAGTTCAAGTGATAAAAGCAATGTACCGGGAAAAGCATGGTGCCATATACTCCTATGCGATAGGCGACGGCATCAATGATGCAGACATGTTTAATGCTGTTGATGAAGCCTATTTTGTAGGAAGAAAAGATCTGTGGGGAACCATTCAGAAGTTATGCCCTGCAATACATAAAACAAAAAAAACTGGACCCTCTGGTTTTAGTGAGGTGATAGAAAATATAATAAAAAATTATTCGCTAACCTGAACATTCTGTTCAACATACTTTTCAAATTCTTCACGGGACATTTTATCCTTATACAACTGCCACATGACTTCTTTTAATTCTTCAAGCGATTCAAATTTTGCCCCGTCAAGCTTATAGTGTGCCATACTACAAAACCCTTTTGCTGAATATACAAATCTTTAATACCAATAAATACTTTACAACTATACTGTCAATATAAAATTTTACACCATAATGTTACAATTATCCTAAAAAACATTTGAATTAAATCACAAATACCAGTATCATCGTTTACAGGGTGTACAACAATGCCAGATAAAAAGAGCTTAGTAACACTGATATCATTCATATTTTTTTTGTGGGCGATAGTTACCGTAGTTTTTGCCAGTGATACACTATTTGTTACTGATGATTTTGATGTTGCCAATCTTGGATTGTATGTACAATATTTACGCGATGTACCACCACAGACTGATTTTAGCGAAATTATCACAGCTTATAACAATAATCAATTTAAAGAATCTACTGATATAAATCCATCATTTGGCTATTCTCACAACTGTATATGGGTAAGCTTTACCCTTGCAAATACATCAAAAACACCTGTACCATTGCTTTTAGAGTATGATTACCCCATTATTGATGATATTACCCTTTTTATTCCCGGTGGTGTACATTTTAAAGAAATCCAAACAGGTGATCGTTTCCCATTTTCATCACGTCCTTTTCCTTACAGATCATTTGTATTCCCCATTGAAGTAAAACCTGGTGTTAACACATATTTTCTTCGAATCCGATCTGAAGGATCCCTGGTTGTACCGTTAAAACTGTGGGGATTAAACGCTTTTGAAGACATGCGCAATAGTACATTACCCCTAATATGGATGCACTATGGTTTGATGGTTGCACTTCTTTTTTATAATATATTTTTATTTATATCCACTCGTGAAAAAAGCTTTTTGTATGTAGGAATATTCATTATTGGCGTGACCCTTTTTGCCATGGCTAACAATGGACTTGCTGCTCAATATTTGTGGCCAGCAAGTACATGGTGGGGGAATATATGCCATCCATTTTTTGTATTTTTTGCTATGACTGGCATACTGCTCTTTACACGTGAGTTTTTATCATTACGATTTGTTTTAAAACGGCTGGATACATTTTTATTTATATTTACTCTCATCATCTTAATGTGTGGACTGTCTCCATTTTTACTGCCATACTACTATGCAACACAGCTTTCAGTATTAATGGCAGCCTTTTGTTCAGTTGTAGTTGTTTTAACAGGTGTAATTGCACAAATAAAAAAAATAAGAGAGGCAATCTTTTACAATATTGCCACATTAAGCTTTGTAGTGGGAGTATTGCTTATTGGATTGCGTTCTTTTGGTATATTAGGTGATAATTTCTTTACTGCATGGGGTTATCAATTGGGTTCATCGGCAATGATTATACTGTTTTCATTAGGGATTGCTGACAAGGTAAATACGTGGCGTCGTGATAAAGAACGGGCACTGTCACAACTTGCAACTTCAGAAGCTCGATATCGTACCCTTGTTGAAAACGCCCATGATGGAATCATCCTGGTACAAAACTGGAAGATTGTCTACTCCAATGATGCATTTGCACGGATGATGGGGTATAATACTACGCAAGAACTTGAAAATTTAGATTTAAAGAATATTGTGGCTGACACTGAGCTGGGTAAAGAGGTATTAACCCAGTATAATAACCGATTGCAAAAAAAGGAAGCAAAACTGCAATATGAAGCACAGCTAAAACGAAAAACTGGCAATATCATCGATGTCCTCATTTCAGCTCAGATGGTTTCCCTGGATGGCATACCCACCAGCATAGCCATTATCACTGATATCAGCGCTTTAAAAGAAGCATATGATACGATTCAACAGCAGTATGAGGAAATACAATCGCAGTATGAAGAATTGGAAGCAATGAATGAAGAAATGGTGCGCACGCATTATGAACTTACTGAAGCCACGCATAAGCTTGAAGAAGAGAGTGAGCGATTACACGCAACATTGCGTTCTATATATGATGGTGTTGTAGCAACTGATCTACAGGGCCATATTATTCTTGCCAATGACAAGGCTGAAAAATTAGCAGGCAAATCATCTGATACAATAATTGGCAGGCCATTCAATTCAGTATTCACATTTTATTATGTTACCACCAGGGAAGAATTCAAAAATCCCGTAAATGAGATTTTACAATATGGTGAGCTTGATACAAGCGGCTTTGCTCTGACATTTAAATCCCAGGATAGAGACGTAGTTGTAGAACTATCGGGTGCTCCAATCTACGTTGAAGGAAATATCATTGGTACAGTTATTGTAATGCATGACATCACCGGTCAGTACTGGCTGGAAAAAGAAATTCAAAAGGTAAGTAAATTAGAATCACTTTCTATTTTAGCTGGGGGCATTGCTCATGACTTCAATAATCTATTAACATCTATCATTGGCAATCTTTCAATACTGAAAATTAAACTTACTGATGTAGAATTATATCAAAAGTATATAGAACGCATTGAAAATGCAGCACAAAGGGCAGCTGACCTTACCAAGCAGCTTTTAACCTTTTCAAAAGGTGGTGAGCCAATAAAAGAAGTAACTTCGCTGGAACAGGTAATCAGGGATACCGCACAGTTTGTACTGTCAGGTTCCAGTGTAAGGTGTAATTTTGAAATACAACCTGATATGTGGCATTGCGAAGTGGATGTGGGTCAGATGAGTCAGGTGTTTCAGAATTTAATCATTAATGCAGCACAATCCATGCCTCGCGGAGGGGTTATTACCATAAAAGCTGATAATTTTGTGTATGATGGTACTCAGAAAAAACCACTGTTGCCTGGCAATTATGTCAGGATAACAGTAAAAGACGAAGGAATTGGTATCCCGAAGGAAAATTTATCACGGATATTTGATCCTTTTTTTACCACTAAAGAACGTGGCAGTGGTTTAGGGCTGGCAACAAGTTATTCTATAATAAAGCGTCATGGTGGACATATTGAAGTTCATTCAGAAGTAGATAAAGGCTCAGAATTTATCATCTATCTCCATGCTACTGAAAAAAGCATTCATGGCCCCACATGGCAGGAAGCACACATTGCTACTCCAGGAGGGAAAATACTGCTCATGGATGATGATTTCACAATCTATGAGGTTGCTTCGCATATGCTTGATATGTATGGATTTCAAGTTGATTGGGTTGACACTGGAGAAAAGGCTATTACAAAGTACAAGGAATCAATTACATCAGGCAATCCATATGATCTTATTATCATGGATTTAACCGTCCCTGGAGCCATGGGTGGGGTACAGGCAGTAAGAGAAATTTTAGAAATAAATCCTAAAGCAAAAGTTATTGTTTCAAGCGGATATTCCAATGACCCGGTGATGTCACATTATAAAGAATATGGATTTAAAGGTGTTATTGCAAAACCATATAAAATTGAAGAGATAGTAAAAGTAATTAATGAAGTCCTCTCTCAGTAAGCCTTTTTGTCAATACTTCCGAAAATATATAATAGCTGCCCCTGAAAGTCACACTATCACATTTAATTAAGAACAAAGTCATTACATGCAGTAAAAAAGGGGCTGACAAGCAAATGAGATTGTTATATCCCGATTGTATCAGGGCTAGCAATGACAGGATAGTTGATATGCCATCCTGAGCCAAAAGCGAAGGTTCCCAAATATTTAAACATCGATCCCGATAAAGTCGGGACTCCTCAGGATGACAAAAATACTTTTCATTGTGAACTATTAGTGTATATCATTCTGATCAAAGCAAGGATTCTTTATTTTCAAAAGATAAGAGCTTGCTGATTAATGTATATTACAGAATAACATGTTACTCTAAAACCTATGTTCAGAAGGAGATTTATTCACTATGAATAAAAAATGGATCATCGTTATAATTATTGCAATGTTAGCACATATTCAGGCTTCAGTGGTTAAGCAAAAACAGGCTGACACTGAAAAAGTAAAACAGCAGTATGTATCTGATGTTGAAAGAAAGGATGCAATCATTAAAAAAATACATGCATTAATGAAAGAAATAAATGCAAATGTTGGTGGAGAAGAAAAACTGGTAGTTCCTGTTGAGCCTTCTAACGCTACTGATGTGGTTGACCATGATGAATATGCAAAAAAAGAAATGACACCTGACAAAAAACCAGAAGAAGACAAAAAAGGCAACAAAGAATCATTAATTGCACCAACAAAAGGAAAAATGACAAGTAAATATGGATACAGGGAAAATCCTGTCACCAAAAAATATTCATTTCATAAAGGGATAGACATCGCTGCACCAAAAGGGACTAAAGTAGTGGCTAGTGCACATGGCATTGTTGCTTCATCACAGTACATGAATAATGGATATGGTAATTGCATCATCATTGAACATGAAAACAATATAAAAACACTGTATGCACATCTTGAAAAGCGTCTGGTAAAGCCTGGTGAGGTTGTGCAACAAGGTCAACAGATAGGCACCGTTGGTGCTACCGGTAGAGCAACCGGACCACATCTTCACTATGAGGTGTATAAAGGAAAGCAACCAGTAAATCCCGAAGAACTTATGCACAATTAACGTTTAATGATGATTACTATCTCATATGATCAAGGCAAAATACATTTTTCTAAAGCTTAATGATTTTATAATAAGAGAGATTCTGTATATATGATTGTTAAAATTATTATTACAATAGTTGGTGTTATTTTCTGGATTATACTGCTACCAGTAACTATCGCACTATTTTCATTTACAATTATACCGACACCATTTCACACCGCTGGCCTTGCAGGTATAGGTGCTGCAGTGGGGATCATTGGCCTGTTAATTTCTCTATGGGCTGTTATCTCACAAATAACCACAGGGAAAGGAACGCCTGTTCCTCTGTTTGGCCCTCAGAAACTTATTGTTACAGGACCATACAGGTTTTGCCGCAATCCCATGACACTGGGCCTGACACTGTATTATACAGGTGCAGGTATTATTATTAATCATGGAATAGCTGCAGCACTACTATTGGCAATAGTTCTTTTTCATATGCTCTATGATGCACTTTTTGAAGAAAAAGAACTGATACGCAAATTTGGTAATGACTATATACACTATAAAAAGACTACTCCTTTCATCCTGCCAAAAATACGTTTGTATAAAAAATAATTTTCATTTTCAGTTGACTTTATAACAAATATTTATAACATTACTATTATGAATAAAAAAGCGTGTGTGCTGGGTGCAACTGGTCTTGTAGGTTCAAACCTTCTATTGTTGCTCACTAATGATACTTATTACTCTGCTATACATGTGATAACACGGCGAAAGGTACATCTACAGGCAAGGTCAGTTTCTCAATACATTGATGATTTTAATAATCTTGAAACGGTGGCCCATGCGTTTGCAGTGGATGATGTCTATTGTTGCCTGGGTACTACCATGAAGAAAGCAGGCTCAAAAGAAGCATTTAAACAGGTTGATTACGACTATGTAGTAAAAGCAGCCAGAATTGCTCATGCGCAGGGAGCAAAGCAATTTTTAGTTGTCAGCGCTATTGGAGCACATCCCCATTCATTGTTTTTTTACAATAGAATAAAAGGGCAGATGGAAAAGGACGTGGCTTCAATCCAATTTGATGCAGTGCATATATTCAGACCATCACTTTTATTGGGTCAGAGGGATGAAAAGCGCTTTCTTGAAGATATAGCTCAACGGTGTGCAAAGCCATTACACTATATACTGAAAGGACCTTTAAAAAAGTACGCACCCGTGGAAGCAAAACATGTTGCCGCATCCATGATTCAGGCAGCAAAAGCACATATACCTGGCATTCATATTCATGAAGCATTATAGGCGATAGTTACCAGATAGAGTACTGATTTTTGAATAAAGAATGTAAACACTTTATTGCACCGTGACATTAGCACCTGCCAACCTGTTATAAAGTGTATATTTATAATTAAAGGAGGTTGTATATGTATCGCAAATTTTTCACTATTGCGATTGTTTTGTGTTTTTTAATCCCGTTTGTTGTATTTGCTCTTGATGACGCCCACTTTATTCAGGATGATGATTATTTTGTTTCCAAGGAGCCATACAAACAGGGTTGGATTTACGTAGAGCTTGCAAAAATGATTCAGCCTGCAAAACCTGAAACAAAAAATGAAGCCCAGTTTATGACAGTTCGCGAAGGGGAAGAATTGTGGACAAAGCATTTCTGGAAAACAAGAATTGCAACTGTGGCTGAGTGTAAGGTTGGTACTGTCGTTATTTGTTTTAATGACAATGTGAAAGATGATGTGTACCATGCACCAGAAGATAAGGATAATGCCCGAAATGGATCATGGTTCATGGCAAAAATTACTGATATGTCTGATCTGTATAAAGGGTACATCACAGTGTCAGGTGGTTATAAAATCAATAAAGACAATCTACGTCTAATCGTAAAATAATTTAATGAGGAGCAAGTATATGAAAAGAACGTTTATACTTCTTTTAGCTGGCTTATTATTAGTAGCCATTCCAGGTTGCAAAAGTGACTCCAATTATCTCACTGATACAATAAAAGGCAGAGTTACTGATGCAGCGCTTGATAGTTTAACAACAAAATCAACTGAAACAAAAACAACACAGAAAACAACATCTACCAGCGACTATGTCCCTTCAGATGCTGATGCCCATTACATTCAACCATCAGATTATTTTATTGCTGACCGTGAATTCCCAAATTCAGGATGGATATACGTATATATTGCTAAAGTTATCACTGCACCAACAGCCCAGACCAAATATGAAGGGCAATTTATGAAAGTCCAGGATGGCAAAGAAATCTGGACTAAATATTACTGGAAGTCCAGGATAGCAACTAAAGCAGATATCAAAATAGGTGCTGTGGTAATTATGTTTGACGGTAATTATCAAAATAATATTGCAATGCCACCAAAAAATAAAGATGAAGCAAGGAATGAAAACTGGTTCATGGCAAAGATTACTGACACCACAGACCTTTATAAAGGATATGTCACTGTATCGGGTGGTTATAAAGTCGGCGTTGATGCCCTCAGAGTACCTTTTAAATGATATAACCGTACACGTACAAGTAATAATACAGTAAGGGGCTTTATGCCCCTTTTTTTATTCATATAATAGTTGACGAACATAAAAGTACTTTTGTTATTACCCTTGATTTTGCAATTGCATTTATGCGATAGTTACTATACACTAATCTTCAGGAGGAAAGTATGGATGTTGACACCATTAAAACCGTTTTAATTATTGGCTCAGGAACAATGGGGCAGCAGATTGGCTTTTTATGCGCTATGCATGGTTATAGAGTGCACCTGTATGATGTAAAGGAAGATGCTCTTAAAAGTGCTCAGGAAAGAATTGTAAAACTGGCCGAATGGTTTGAAAAACATACTGTAAAAAATGCATCTGGTGCATTACCATTGATACATTATTTTACCGATGCGTCAAAAGCGGCGCAGGATGTTGATTTTGTAAGCGAATCAGTACCTGAAGACCCAGCATTAAAGGCAAAAGTATTCAGTGAGTTTAATGCTCTATGCCCACAACACGCTATATTTACTACCAATACTTCGTCACTGGTACCATCACAAATCGCAAAAGAAACAGGCAGGCCTGATAAATTCCTGGCATTTCATTTTCATGATGTCAGAACAACAAAGATTGTTGATGTTATGCCACATCCACAAACTAGCAAAGAAGCTTTAGAGGTAACTATCGCTTTTGCAAAAAAATTAGGGCAGATTCCAATTGTGTTAAAAAAAGAAAATCATGGGTATGTATTCAATACAATGCTCATGACGTTAATAAGTTCAGCACTGACACTTGCAGCTAATGAGGTAGCCGATATCTATGATATAGATAGAAGTTTTATGGGTGTTATGGGCACACCTATTGGTCCATTTGGCATAATGGACAGTATTGGGCTAGATACAGTATACAAAGTAACAAAATACTGGGCAGATTTGTTAAATGACAAACAGGGTAAAAAGAATGCTGCATTTTTACAGAACTACATTGACAATGGGTTACTGGGAACAAAAACTGGCAAAGGATTTTATACGTATCCGCATCCAGAATTTTCAAAGCCAGAATTTTTGCAGTTATAACCATTCTACAGGCTATAACAATGCATTTTGAGATTATTAAAAAAGATCGTGACACACAGGCACGCACGGGAATTCTTCACACTACCCATGGTATTGTGCACACACCTGTCTTTATGCCCGTTGCAACTCGAGGTGCTATCCGCGCACTAACAATCCGCGATATTGAAGAAATTGGTTTTGAGATAATTCTGTCCAATACATACCACATGTATATTCGTCCTGGTATTGAACTGCTCAAAGAAGTGGGTGGCCTTCATAATTTTATGAACTATCACAAACCTATATTAACCGATTCAGGCGGATTTCAGGTATTTTCATTGGCCGACTTACGCAAGGTGCATGATAACGGGGTTGAGTTCAAATCACATATTGATGGTTCCAAACATTTTTTCAGCCCGCAAAAGGTACTGGACATACAGAAGGTTATTGGCTCTGACATCATGATGGTTTTAGATGAATGTGTTGAATACCCTTCAACACACCATGCTGCACAAAAGGCAGTGGACCGTACTCTGCACTGGGCAGCCACATCATTTGAGTACTGGAAAAATACATTTGATACAGACAGACAGGCACTCTTTGCAATAGTACAGGGCAGCACCTTCCCTGATTTACGAAAACATTGTGTAGAAGCATTACTGGAGTATGATTTTTCAGGCTATGCCATTGGCGGTCTTTCCGTTGGTGAACCTAAAAGTGAATATGCTCAGATAACAGCCTTAACAGTACCCATGTTGCCATGGGATAAACCCCGCTACATGATGGGTGTTGGGAGTCCACTTGAAATACTTGAAGCAATAAAACATGGCGTGGACATGTTTGATTGCGTTATGCCAACACGCATTGCCCGCAATGGGACACTCTTTACATCAAAAGGGCGCGTCAATATCAAATCGGGTATATATGCACAGGATTTCGAGCCTCTGGATGAACATTGCCAGTGTTATGTATGCCGGACATTTACTAAAGCATATCTGCGTCATATTTATAAGATGAATGAGATAGCAGCCCTCATTTACAATACCTATCATAATCTGTATTTTATGAAGCAATTCATTGAGAGCATACAGACAAGTATTGCAGAAGATAGATTTCTGCAAGAATGTAGAAGATGGGAAGAGGTTTACAGCAATAATACTATTAAGGAATAAAGTATAGCTCTTTGCCTTTAACAACACTATAAACCGTATTAACCATAAAAAAAATTTTAAAAAAATAAAAATTTTTTATATTTCCCCGTCAATTTTTTTCAATTCCTGCGTTGTATATAGTGAGTCTAAAACGCTGTGTCTTTTATTCCATTCTGGATAACAAGGTGCAGAGAAATCTGGAATTAAAACACCAGGCACTCATTTTGTGAAGAAACGTAATGAGCCACACAGAGAACACCATAACAATGGAGCTATTGAGATAAGAAAAACACTTTTACCCAGGGGAATTACATCATGATACACATTTCGTTTAAAATGTTAATTATTACAACTTTTATAACAATAATTATTTTTTGTATTTCGTGTACAACAGCAACTATCCCACCAAAACCACAGGCTAACAGTATAACAGAGGTATATGCTATTGATAATTACAATAAACTTCACACCGTAGAACGCATGAGCCCACCATCTGGGTTCATTATTCCAGATACTATCACTGTTACATATGTGAACAATGATGATAATGATTCAAGTGATAAAAAGGAACTCATTCTATGGAATAATGAAATACAGAAAGCATTATTACAGCAGGGAATTCAAATAATCAATGAAAATAGAACGATTACTCTGTTTGATGATACTAAACAGCAGAACCAACATCCATCGTTAATAATCGACACACTCCGTATTGAGAAAATATCTGAAACTCTATCGGTATCGCACAAACATTCGGATATTACAGCAATCTATCCCTATCATTACTATTTTGCTGAAATTAACGCAAGTATTTCTGTTCATAATGTGATTGTGTGGCGTGGTAGTGTTCGTTTAACATCATTTGACTTATTTCAACAAAAGAAGCTGTTAACCAGACCTGAAGTTTACTTTACGCTAACAAGCAATTATTCTTATTCAAATAAGATGAAACAATGGATAAGCACCAATCCTACCATATCGTTGTCTGACAATTTCAGTAAATACTATGATTCCAGTATAGACAGCGAACTGCACAAACAACAGCTTATAGCATTGGCTGTAACAACACTACTATCAAATATCAAAGGTGAATAATGAGAACATTTACCAGTATAATAGTACTTTTGTTCTACATTGCTTGTAGCAATACCAATCATGCAAAAGAATTGTATAACAAAGCACTTACACGTTATGCAAACAAAGATTTTGAAGGTGCAAGTACTTTATGCCTGGAATCAATAAAAAAAGCAGATTTATCTGATTCATATTTGCTTTTAGCAAAGATATACTTTTTTACCAATAATAGCAATTTTGAAAAAACAATAGAAAAGTATATCCGGTTAACCGATAGTTCTCAGGGATATATTCTGTATGCACGATGGTTTATAAGAAACCAGAAACAAGATCTAGCTATCAGATATCTTGAAAAAGCACTTCTACATTCTCCCAATGATCCAGTTGCATTATATCTTCTGGGCACTATTCAGTATACAAATAAACAGTATGATGATGCTATTATAACATTCCACAGAGCTTTTGCCAACTATTTCCCGCTCATGCAAATACACAGACAATTACAGGAAATATATAGCGAGATACATCTGCCTGAACGTGCTGCAAAGCACCAGGCAATCCTTGAAGCCATCAAGCAATTTGATGATTCAACAAATGGAGAGTAACTATGAAAAAGCTTATGATTATGGTATCTGCCCTTGTATTTTTTACTGCATGCAAGTCTTTAGATATTCAAACAGTTCAGCATGCTCCATTTGCTAATGATTCAATTTTTATCAAAGACGTGCGCATTCACAATGAGCTATATAGCACCATAAAGGATTCATTAGTTTCTCATATTGTTTTTCATCTGCAAAAGTATAATCTCAAAGCTGCTTCATATTTTAATCCCATATATCGCGAACAGGATTTCAAATATACAGCTACTGTTGATATTTTCATCACTAAAACTGGCGATATTTTCAATCAGGTGGAAAATGCTTCACTTTTTATATTCATCAACGATGCATCAATGCATATTGCTAGCATACGGATTATTTCACAAAGCTGTCGCTTGCAGGAAAGTTTTGACCAGGCACTGATAGCCAAAGCTATCGCTAAAGAAATTGACGCTATGGTTGTTAAAAAATGAAAAAGTGTTTTTGCATTTTTGCAGTTTACATCATTGGAACCTGTTCTGCATGGAGTCAGGAAACACTGACATTGCACAATGCATGCGAGTTAGCATTGAAAAACAGTGTAAAGCTTGAAAGGCTAAAAGCAAAGATTCAATCATCACGTATGATTGTACACGAACGATGGCGTGAGTTGCTTCCTAATGTTTCTTTTCAATATTCAAAAAGCGATACTGTTGCCATTAGAGAAGATGATACACGTTTTCAATCGCTTGCATGTACAGTACAATATGATATTTTTACAAACCAACAATCGTTAATTGCATATTCAATAGCACAGATTGAATCTATGCTTGCAAATGAAGAATATACCATAGAAAAAAATAATATTATTCTTTTAACTAAACAGGCATACTTTGCTCTACAAAAAAAGAGAAAATCAATTGAAATCTATCAGCTTCTTTTAAAAAGCCTCCAGTTACAAAAAAACATCATTACTGCACAACAACAATTAGGTATGGCCACAGAGCTTGAGCTGATACAGGTTGATGGGAAAATTGCTGAAGCACAGTACAATATTCTCAGCGCACAAAATCAATATGCCAATTCATTGCAGGATTTTGCTACCACTTTAGGTATTAACTATGCTTCTATACAATTGCCAGAGCAGGAATATGCTGAGCTACAAAACATCACTATGGCAAGTAAAGAAAACCTGATATCCTTATCAATGCAAAATCGCAATGAACTTAAGAAAAGTTATTATACACTTATAAAAACTCAAAAAGAATACCAGCTGGCACAGTATTACTATCTACCACGAATTCAACTTTTTGCAAGTTACGGTTATAGCGGTACAGAATTTCCCATGAATAAAAAAATGTGGAATGTTGGTCTGTCAGTAACAAGTTTACTTTTTGGAAACACAGCTTCCCTGAGCAATTCATATGGAAAAAAAGACAATGGTAATGCTACAGACATAAAGTCCAGTGCATCTGTTGCTGTCTATGATAATCCATCGTTTATACGATCTATAATTGATGCTGAAGCAGCATACACTGAAGCGCAGAAGTATCATCAGCAACTTATTCAGATAATACGTACTGATGTTTCAAAAGCTTATGATACTGTGATGGAGTCTTTGAAAAAAGTTGAAATAGCCAGGCAAACCGTACTGCTTCTTGAAAAACAATCTTCAATTGAAAATGAGCAGGCTCGTTTAGGTGATATCACCCGCTATGATGTGTTAAAAACACTGGTTGAACTTTCGCAGGCACGTCTCAGGCTGCAGGAAACAATAACTGATGTCTTTGTATCAATGGCAGCATTAGAAAATGCCGTTGGACTGCCTATTGAATCCATATTTTAAAAATATGAGGGAGATATATAATTGATTATGGACTTTTTTACGTTACTCAGAGAAAATAAAAGAAAAATTTATTTATTAGTTTTACTGTCCGTAATTATCTCAACAGCATATGCTATACTTTCGTTATCTTTGGATAACGATACAATAATACAGGAAATGCCCATACAGGTTGAAACCTTCACAATAAAAGCAAAAACAATAACAAAAAAAGTAAACAGCATTGCAACAGTTCAGTATAAAGACAAAGCTATTATTTCATCCAAGATATTTGGCCGCGTAGAAAATATATTTGTAGAACAGGGCAAGCAAGTCAGAAAAGGACAATTATTAGCAAAGATTGAAACATATGCATTGGAATTGCAACTTAAAGAAGCTACAGCCGAGCTCAAAAAAGCTCAGGCAAATTTACGCTTAGCTGAAGAGAAATTATTGCAGGCCAAAAGAAATGTTGAACAACGCCTGAAAGCAATAGCAAAATCACGACTGGAACTTACTGATAAATATGTAACGCTTCAAAATACAGAAGATATACTCAGAAAAAAAGAGAAATTATTTAAAGCAGGTGGTGTTACCGAAACAGAACTCAACACATTGCGGACTCATTATCATACGGTCAAGACACAATTTTTACAGGCAAAGAAAGATTATGAAACACTGATTGTAGGTTTTAGAGATAGTGATATTGTCAAAGCTGGTTTTACCAAACCGCAAGATGAATCAAAAACGAATGAGCTTTTTACATTAATAAATACCGCAATGGAACAAGCAGAATGTGATGCAGCAAAAAGCCAGGTTGAACAGGCAAAAACTCAGATAGATATAATCAAAACCAATATAAACGAAGCTTCAATCAAATCACCTATTGATGGCATTGTTGCTGGACGTTCAATTGATATAGGCGAAAAGGTAAGTGAGGATACCAATCTTTTTGTCATCATTAACACATCCAAGGTATATTGCATCTCTCAGCTTAATGAAATTGACCTGATTTCTATACAACCTGGCCAGAAAGTTGAAATCACCATCGATGCATTACATAAGACATATTCTGGCAAGGTTGAAATCATAAGTCCTGTAATTGACCAGACATCACGAACTGCAGATGTGAAAATTATATGTTCAAATATCGATAATAGCCTGAAACCTGGCATGTTTGCCCGTGTATCTATCAATGTACAAACAATACCAGATGCTATTTGCATCCCTGCAACATCTCTTAAAGAAAGCGATAGTTCCAGTGTCTTTATTATAAAAAATACTATGGCCTTTGAAAAGAAAGTCACCATTAAAGAAAGAATGAATGAGGAAGTATTGGTTGAAGGGCTACAGGAAGGCGACATCATAGCAAACTCACAGATAAAGCTTTTATATGATAAAGCTAAAGTAAAACCAATATTAAAAACCAATTAATGGTAAAGGTATCTATGAAAGCGTTATTACATTTCACATGTATGGTTTCTTTGATTTCATGTAGCGTGGACATAACACCACCAGAAATTGTTTCATATTCACCACCACATAACGCTATTGTGCAATCATCATGCCCTGTAAGCGTTTGTTTTTCTAAGTCAATGAATAAGGATAAAACACAAAAGGCATTTGTATTGTTATATGGTGAATATGGCGATAGTTCCATAAAAGGAAATTTTGCCTGGAGCAACAATGACACTGAAATGACATTTACACCTGAATTGCCACTTAGCAATGGTTACTATCGCCTTATTATTGAAAAAACCGCATGTGATACTCATGACAATACTCTGGTTACCCAGCATATATCAAATTTTACAATAGGATTGGATACAATTCCACCAGAGATAGAATCTTTGCAACCAGATGATTGTAGTGAAAATATAGCATTGAATACATCCATAACAATTGCCTTTTCCGAACCCATGGACACCGCTTCAGTTGAAAAAAATATACGATTATCACCTTCGGTTGATTATACAAGCATGTGGGATCCTGCAAACACCATACTAACTCTAACTCCTTACAAACCGTTACTGTTTAATACCTGGTATCAAATTGATATAGCAAAATGCGAGGATCTTTCCCATAACATGATGATACAACCTGTAACATGCAGGTTCAGAACAGGTAGTGAATATATACGTCCAGTTATTACAGGACTCTACACAACTTCAATTTCACAAAATATGGCGCAAACTGAAAACTTTACAATATATGAAGGAGCAAATATAAACGATGAAATTATTATTACTTTTAATGAACCAATAGATACTTCATCGATAAATAGAGCATTTATTATTTCACCACAGTCCACCTGGAATTCATACTGGGGAAATTTAAATCAAACCTGTGTTATTCATTTCCCGCAACCATTAGATGTTAACACCAGATATGAAATACGTATTAATACAAATCTCAAAGATGTAGCTCAAAACACATTGCTCAATGATCTATGTGTATATATTATAACAAATGGTAATCTTTCCAGCATACCATCAATTACTAACCTTGAATGCTTGATCCATGAACAAAAAGCTCTAACTCCTTTACGTGTTACTGACTTAGGTGATGAATCGAATGAAAACACCACCTATGAGTTTACAGTACATTTTTCAGCACCTATTCTCAGGAATTCTGTACCAGATAATGTAACAATCCAATGCCTGTATGGTGAACAACCTGAAATAAGTGGCAATATTAATCAATTCAGGTGGATAGATGATAGCCAGACATTGAAATTAACTATCGCTGCAATTGAAGGCGGAAATGTATACAAATTAACGTTTAAAGGTGGCACTGACGGCATAAAGTCAAGCAATGGCATACCTATGCAGAAAGATGTATGGTATATATTTTATTTTCATCCAGTGGATTAAGAAATGTTTCATGTATAGGAGTTTACTATGAAAGTATCTCTTACCATAATTTTCCTTTCTCTTACAATTGTATCCTGTAATTATTTTGTGGATATTGACCCCCCAGAAGTCATTAGCATAACTCCTGCTAACAGGTCCGTAGTTTTAGAAGATAGACCTGTTATTTGCGTAGAATTTTCTGAATCAATGGATAGACCAAAAACCGAAGAAGCTTTTTCTTTTAGCGGAGAACATCAGCCAAAGGGGCATTTCCGATGGGAAAACAATAAACTTTTTTTTGACCTTATTGAAAACTGTAAAGACGCAACTGTATATACTATTATTATTCGCTCCAGTGCGGAAGATAGTTATGGCAACAACCTTAAAGAAGATTACACATCGTCATTTTCAACAAGCATAGACCTCATCAAACCTGAAGCTGTATCAATACAACCTGCGGATGGAGCACGAGTATCTGACATATTTTCTCCACTGATTGTACAATTTTCTGAAGCAGTCAGGTTAGATTCAGTAAAAAAAGGCTTTATAATTACCCCATACGTTGTTGGTGATATTACACTGCTGAATGATAATTCTACTCTAGTATTTACACCGTATAATAACTATATTCATGGCACAACATACACCATTACTCTATCAACAGATATTGTAGATATAGCAGGAAATCATTTATTAAAAGAATATAAAAGTATCTTTATATGTGGTACTGACTTTACCCTTCCAACTCTAAATCCTGAATCAGTGGAGCCACCTGATTATTCTGTTGGCTGTTTTGCTCATTATAACGGCACAGAAGTTCGACTGCAGCCTTTCACAACAACAGAAGGCATCGATAAAAATGCAGATGTACTTATACGATTTTCAAAGGCTATGCAGCGTATTGATACTAATGAAAGTATCAGCATATCCCCTCCCTGTAATAGCTTTTTTTCATGGGAAGATGACCACAGTCTTCGTATAATACCCTCTTCACCATTACATTTGATGCAAACGTATGTTCTGACTATTTCTTCACAGGCCAAAGACATAGCAGGCAATACTCTTGATAAGGTATACAATTTCCCATTTAAAATATATTCACAATATTCACAACCAATTGAAGTTATTCCATATGGTAATAATAGCAAAAATATATATCAGATAAGTTGGGATTCCAATGGGAATGCTGATGATAGTTTGTCACGTCTATTAGAAAATGATGATATCATCGAATCGGCACCACCATATTCATGTTACAAACTCATAAACAATACTGATGTTACAGTCTTGATATTCAGGATCCAATTTACCAATACAACAAATACACTGGCCACTATTGCATCACTGGATTTACCCTCAGCAATGCAAGCTATATCATTTAGCCTGATTGCATCACAATCAAGTTCGACACTTATCCCAAAAATATGGAAGATAGAAGTACCAACTAATCATCCCGATTGTGTTGATATATATATGTTTAATCTTACTCCACAATCATATTACAGATTATCCATTAATCATGGCATCAATGGAATAAGGGATAGCGTGGGCAATTACATGCTACAACCGTTTACCATGTATCTTACTATGTAATTCACTATATGGGAACATTAATAGTACAACGCCCTGTAACAATTATCATGGCATTTAGCGCACTGTGCCTTTTTGGCATTATATCAGCGTGTAACCTCACCATGGATCTGCTGCCTCCTGTACAATATCCTGAGATTTCCATTATTACACTATATCCTGGTGCTTCCCCATCGGAAATTGAACAGCTTATTACAAAACCAGTTGAAGAAGCAGTTAACAGCGTCGCTGGTGTAACGCGTATACATTCTGAATCCATTGAAGGCGCAAGCCTGGTCGTTGCCACATTACAATGGGGAAGCAATGTTGATTTTGCTCTTTTAAAGGTTCGCGAAAAAGTTGATCTTGTAAAAGGTATCCTCCCTCAGGATGTCTATAAGCCAATTGTTACACGCTTTGATCCTAATTCTTTACCAGTTATGAACATAGCTATTACATCACAGGATATGGATTTACGACAGCTGCGCTATGAAACAGAAAAAAATATAGTACCACTTTTTGAACGTATTGATGGAGTTGGCAATGCTAAAGTAACAGGAGGCAAAGTACGCCAGATTGAAGTACTTGTAAACCGTGATGCACTGCAGGCATACAATACTGGAATACATGAGATAATCGATAGCATACAGTCATCTCACTACAATTATCCTGCAGGTACACTCATTACAGGAAATAAAGAACTCCTTATACGAACTGCAGGTGAGTTTAAAAACATTGGTGACATTGAAAATGTTCCTGTTAAGAAAACCCAGGATGGCCGCTTAGTCTTTTTAAAACATGTTGCCCGCGTTATCGATGGCTTCAAAGAAATCACCAGCCAGTCATTTATCAATGGTCACCCCTGTGTTACCCTATCCATTATTAAGGAGTCAGGCAAAAACACTGTTGAGGTGTGCCGCAAGACGCGCAACCTTATTGACAACCTGCAAAAAAAATACCGCAGAAGATTATCATTTGATATAATCAGCGATCAGTCGCAATACATACGCAGTGCCATATCCAGTGTTGTATCATCTGCTATAGCTGGTTCTTTCATTGCATTTTTTGTTCTTCTCCTTTTCACACAGCGTTTCTATTCATCACTCATTATTACCATAGCAATACCTGTATCAATTATCATTACCTTCTTTTTCATGAACATATTTTCCATTAATATCAACATGATGTCATTAGGCGGATTGACCATATGCGTGGGCATGCTTGTTGACTGTGGCATAGTAGTAATTGAATCCATTACCAATGAAAAAAATACATCACTCCCGAAAGCCATATATACCATCGCACCATCACTTATTGCATCTACATTAACCAGTGTGGTCATTTTTCTGCCACTACTACTCATAAAGGGATTGGGCGGCGCCCTATTTGCACACTTAGCAATTACAGTAACTATCGCCCTTTTAGCTTCTCTTTTTGTTGCATTGCTTCTTGTCCCTGCTCTGCACACCATCCATTCACAAGTAGCTCACCATTCTAAAAAGCAACAGCATAGTGCGGCGATAGTTCATAGTAATGTACTTTTCCACAAAGTAGATGTATTGCTGCACACTATTGAACACAGATACCTTTTGCTGCTTGATACACTACTTTTACAGAGTAAATATATTTACTCAATAACTTTCGGTATTATTGTGCTTGGAATATGTGCAGCTATTATTATGGGCAGGTCACTGATGCCTGATACAACACAGAGTCATTGTACCATCAGATTGGAAGCACCACCTGGTACCCCATTGCAGCAAACAATTGATATGCTTCAATATATTGATTCATTGTTGGAACGCTATCCTGATATTGACAAACGATTGATAACAGCAGGCTATAATCCCGAAGATTACACCGAATATTTTGGCAGGGAAAAGAATACTAATATTGGCCAGATTCATGTACAACTGCACAATGGAGCAGATGCCAGGGATTGCATTACATATTTAGAGAACAATGTTAAACTTCCATCTGATGTTTGCATTGAATATAATGCATCAAATACTGATTTTTTACAGGTGTTACGTGCAGGTAGTGGTGATATAACAATTAATTGTACAGGTGATTCTTTAGAAGATATTAGTGCCGCTGCCGATGCATTTATACGTGAATGTACTGGACAACCATGGATCACACAATGTTCCAGCGAAATTAAACAGGGCAAGCCTGAACTTACCATACAGGCTGATACTGACAAGTTAGCATCTTTTGGATTAACACTTCAGGATCTTGCTTCATATATACACACTGCTGTGTATGGAACACACTCGGGAAAATACACTGCATCAGATTATGAAGTTGATATCGTTACTCGATTTGATCACAGGTTCCGTGACAGTATAGATGACATAGGAATGATACCCATTCAGGCGCATGGTGGTGCTCCATGTACATTACTTCATACTATTGCTTCACTTTCCAATTCACAGGGATATTCGTCAATTATACGAAACAATCAGCAGCGATGCATTCCCATTCATATTGTAACAAATAGCATTTCACAGGAAAAAGCAATAGAACAATTACAACGGCTGTGGGAAAAGCAGAAAAAACAAAATGTTTCATTTGTTTTATCACAGGAAATGATAGAAACAAAGGAATCACTTCAATCGCTGTATACTATACTTGTACTTTCTATTGTGTTAATATACATGATTATCGCCGCACAATTTGAATCACTTCTCTATCCACTGTTAATCATGTCATCAGTACCTGTTGCTTTATGTGGATCATTCATATTTCTTTTTTTCACAGGAAAATCAATAAATATCATGTCTCTCATGGGGGCAGTCGTTCTTATAGGTACTATTGTGAATAATGCTATATTACTTCTTGATACTATTATTCATAACTATCGCCAAAATAGCAATGTATGTGTATCAATTGCAAAATCCTGCACACAGCGACTGCGCCCAATCATAATGACATCACTTACTACCATTTGTGGGCTTATACCACTGGCATTAGGATTACAGGAAGGCGCTGATGTTCAGTCACCACTTGCTATTGCTATCATTGGCGGCATGATTGCAGGAACAGGTTTTATCATGCTCTGCCTGCCCCATTTCATACGTTTAGCAATTAAGGACAGGCCATGAAATTAATACACCATTTTGTAACTCATACAATAACAACGTTGATGCTTTTTTGTGCAATCATGGCAACAGGCTTTTTTGCATTTACATCATTGCCTTCATCCCTTTTGCCCGATGCAGGTAATCATGACATAACCATTGTGGTACGGTATCCTGGGCAATCCCCCTATAAAATTGAGGAGATAATTGTCAACCCACTTGAAGATGCAATAAGCACTATAGGCGGAATAGAAGAGATTGTTTCTTCAAGCAACGATACCGAAGCACGCATATACATAACCTTTGAAAAGGATGCCAATCTACAATTTAAAGTGTATGAAATACATGAAAAGATAGAACCTGTGCGTGCAATGTTTCCAGACGATGTTAATGAACCTGAGATATATCTTCAGGGGAATGACTATTCACCTATAATGGTCATAGGGTTATCAAGTACACAGCATAGCCTTAACAAACTGCGTGATATTGCAGAAGGCATATATAAAAAAAATATTGAACGCATTGAGGGTGTTTCTCAGATTGAGATAGGCGGAGGCAATAAGCGTGAAATTCATGTAACTGTTGATAATAATTATTGTATTGCTCACAATATACCATTGCAACGCATAACAGAACAAATCCAAAAAAACAATGTTATTACTTCCATCGGGATTCTGCATGATGCCATGAATGATTATGCATTGCACCTTAAAAGCAGATTCTTTACACTGGATGAAATTAAACACCTGCCACTATTATCAGGACATGGAGGTTTACTAACGCGTTTAGGTCAAATAGCGCATGTAACAGACTATGCGGGTATACAGGATTCACTATCACGATACAATACTCTGGATCAGGTTTCATTATATATCTATAAAACAAGTACAGCTAATCCCTTAGATGTATCACAGCACATTATCAGCATGCTGTCCCAATGCTCTATACCTGGAGTTACTGCACATATAACTTATAATAGTGCAGAAGAAATACAAAGAGCACTTCACAACCTGTATATGAGCTGTATAGCTGGTATAGTACTTACAATGCTGGTGGTCTATATATTTATAAAAAATATACAGGCTACTATCTCGGTTATTATTGCAATCCCATTTTCATTTATGGCCATAGCAATGTATTTATTTTTTAGTGGAGTAACACTTAACGTCATAACACTTTCTGCAATTGCCATTGCAACAGGTATGGTTGTTGATAATAGCATCATTGTCATTGAAAAAATATTTTCACACCCAGAGGATAAAATCTTTCCCGATGAACACATTATAGCATCAACGCAACAGGTAGCCAGAGCTCTGGTTGCATCCAGTTTAACCACAATAGTGATATTTATTCCTGTGCTGCTATTAAGAACAAAGAGTACTGCGTTATTCATACAGTTAGCTGGCACTGTGATAGTTGCTATAGTTGCATCACTGATAGTGGCTGTTATATTTGTACCCTGGTGTTTACGTATGACAGCACTTCATCCACTACCATCATCCCATTTATCTATAATACAACGATTAAATCTGCATATTCCACGTATTACATTAGTTGCAATGTTTCTTGGTACATGCAAAAAATATGTATCTATCACCCATATTAACTCAACTATGGAATATTTTTTCAATAATCAAAAGAAACTCTATGGCATAATCCTGCTAGCACTTATCAGCACCATAATCCCAATCTCAAACATTACTGTTGAAGATATTAGCTTTACTGATCAAAATAAACTCTTTGCACGATTGGAAATGCCCTCAGGTTCATCATTACAGACAACATCCAATGCTGCTTTTTATATAGAAAAGCAGTTGCAGCATATTACATCCATTAACAACATCTCAACGCGAATTCAACAGGAACATGCAGATTTTATTATTGATACAGATGGCACGATAGACAGTGAAATGATAAAACGGCATTTACAGCTTCCATTGGATACTTCATTAATTTTTACCAGTACAGGTGGCACTATTCGCAATAACATTGAAGTTATCATAAAAGGAAGTGATGTGCCAGTTATTCGCCAGTTAGCATATAGATTTGCTGAACAATTGCAGGCAACAAAAGCAGTTGAAGATATTATCTATCATTTCAAAGATGAGCGTCCCGAAGTGTTGATTCAATTTGACAGAATGAAATGCGCATACTCCGGGATTCCCATTGCCTATGCAGGCGATTACATAAGAAATCTTTTCTATGGTCCTGTGATAACCAAATACATTGATGACAGGGAAGTTGATGTACGCATAAAAGATAACCAGTATACTGTTAATGAAATTAATGATATAGTATTACCTATGGATAATAAGGCTGTTCCATTAAAGAATATTGCAACAGTTGCCACATCACATATTGTTACCACTGTATGGCATCATGATAAGATGCGATCTGAAACAATCAGCATTATTCCAAAGGTTCCCCTGTATAAAATGGAAAGAATTCTTTGCAACACCATTCAACAATTATCCCTCCCCGATGGATATTACATAGAATATGACAAAACCTTTGCACTGCATAAGCAATCCATCATCTATATGGTGATCTATATATGCATAGCTATTGTCTCAGTGTACATGGTAATAGCTTCTATATTTGAATCGTTCATGCTACCATGGATAATCATCGTATCCATACCAATAGCATGGACATGGGCAGTCTGGGCATTATATATATTTAATATCCAGTGTAATATATCAACCATTATGGGGTTTGTAGTATTAACCGGTATTGTGGTTAACAATTCAATACTTTTGACAGATAGTTATATTCAAACGATCAAATCTTCAAGAAAAAAGAAATTATTACTGATCAAAGATTATCAAACCATAAATCAGCATCGAAGCAAACCAATGCTGATAACAACAATAACCACTGTATCTGGTTTGTTGCCACTGGTTATCTCTTCTGGTGGAAGTCATCTATGGCAGGGTTTTGCTTTAACAGTAATAACAGGGCTGTGTGGTTCATTTGCATGTATATTGATTATTACACCAATTTTATTCAATACTTATCAAAAAAATTTAAATACTCAACAGTAAGATTTATTTTTTATTCGCATACTCTGCGTGATGTATTGTTCTTTGTTTAACGATGAAATTTCATTTTCTTTTTCCCACGCAAGTAAAAACTCCTTTATCTTTATACCACCACTGTAATTGCCTGTATCACCATTACTTCGTATTACTCTATGGCAGGGAAACATAACAGGTATTATATTGCTTGCCATTACATTCCCCACAAACCGTGCTCCTCCATTAAAACCGCATTGTGCTGCAAGTTCACCATACGATATGGTATTGCCAGGTTGTATCAAAAGTAATTCCTTCAAAACTTTCTGCTCATTATTTGTATAGAGGGATAAATCGCATTGTGGAGGTTGTATAAATATCTTTCGTTCATACTGCCTAAAAAAATGTATTGCTTGTTTGATTGCAGGAGTTAAACCTTTGTGAGCTGAATTGATTATGCTTTTCAATACCTCCTTTTCACAGTAACTATCGAACATAATTGCTTTAATTGTTTTTTCACTACCAAAAATATAAATCCTGAAATTAAAAAATGCAATAGCTTCATACAGTGAATATTGTAAATATGTATAGAATTCCTGATTACTGCGCATGGTCAGTTTCCAGATAATATTTTTTCACTTGCCAGTTTATCATTATGCAGTTGTTCCTTAAGTTCAGTAACAGAACCAAACCGCTTTTCGTCGCGAATGCGTTCAATAAAAAACACTTCGAGAGCTTGGCCATATATATCTGCATCAAAATCAAATATATGAACTTCAATTGTTCGTTCAGTGTTTTCAAATGTTGGGTTGGTACCAATATTAAGCATACCATGATACAGCATACCTTTTATGTGTACCCTGACTGCATACACTCCATCTTTTGGAATTATCTTATCAGGGTCATCGGGGGTAATGTTGGCTGTAGGATACCCCAAAAGCCGGCCACGCATTTGCCCTTTAACCACAGTACCACGCAAGGTATAGGGCCTTCCCAAAAGCATATTTGCCAGTGCGATATTTCCATCCTCAATCTCAGTGCGTATCCATGATGAAGAAACCGGACGCGACTGAATACAAACCGGTTCAACACGCTCAACCAAAAACCCTTCACGTAATGACAAACCCTTTAAAAATTCAAAATCTCCCTGCCTTCCTTTCCCAAACGCATGGTCATATCCTACCACAATATGTGCTTTCCCTATATGGTAAAATACAATCTTATATAAAAATTCCTCTGCTGTGAGGGCTGCAATCTCATGGGTAAATGGCATCATGACAATATTGCTAATGCCAACCTGTTCAATTGCATGGATTTTTTCAGTAGCAGTCGTTAATATCTTAGGTGGTGTGTGCGGTGTTAAAAGTTTTCGCGGATGTTCACTGAATGTAAAAACTACCGGTTCCCCATGTAATGACTGTGCTAATTCCAGCATACGATCAAATATTGCCCTGTGTCCCCTATGGACTCCATCAAAGCTTCCTATGGTTATTACAGGATTTTTAAAAACTTCATCACGCTCAGATAAGTTATACAGTACCGTCATAACGCCCTATCCTCTCCTGAAGCAACCACGCATCATATACCACCAGAGCAACCATTGCCTCAACAACTGGAATAATTCGTGGCACAATACAGGGATCATGCCTTCCTTTAATTGATACATCAACAGTATTTCCATATATATTCATAGTCTTCTGTAACTTTGCTATGGAGGGCGTTGGCTTAACTGCAATACGCATCACAACATCCTGCCCTGTTGATATACCACCTAAAATACCACCTGCATTATTAGTCAAAAATTTCCCATCACTCATCTGGTCATTATTTTCACTGCCCCGCTTATGCGCAGCAGCAAACCCGCTTCCAAACTCAACACCCTTTACTGCACCAATTGACATTACAGCCATTGCAAGCCGCGCATCCAGCTTACAAAACACCGGATCGCCCAAACCCGCAGGCAATCCTTTAACAACACACGCAACAATACCGCCAACAGAATCATGTTCAGCCTGAGCCCGTTTGATAGCCCGTTCCATTGCATGAGCTTTATCCGGATCGGCAGAGCGCACAGGATTTTTTTCTATAAAATCAATATCTACTTTTTCTCCTTTTATGCCAGCAATTTCCTCAGCATACGCCACTATTCTTACACCTTTTTCTTTCAACATTTTAAGGGCGATAGCTCCCGCAGCAACTCTACCCACTGTCTCACGCCCGGAAGACCTTCCTCCTCCTCGATAATCACGTATACCATATTTCTGCCAGAATGTAAAATCTGCATGGCCAGGCCTGAATATATCTTTAATAGATTCATAAGCCCTGGAATCCTGATCTTTATTATACACAATCATACACAGCGGTGTCCCTGTTGTTTTACCTTCAAACAAACCAGAAACAATTTCCACACTGTCAGCTTCTTTCCGCTGGGTGCTAACAGAACTTTGGCCTGGTTTACGCCTGTCAAGCTGTTTCTGAATGTCTTCAGCAGATAATGGGATCCCGGGTTTCAACCCGTCCACAACAGCCCCCAGTGCTTTCCCATGACTTTCACCAAATGTTGTTACCTTCAGAACCTGTCCAAAGGTATTGGGTCCATGCATACATTGTGATAATACAAAAGATATCTGCTGTAGTAAATCCTCATGAGCAGTATCTTCATTTTCTTTTGTTACAGTATAAATAATATCACATATATGTTCTGTGGCTTCATATATTTTTTGAACACGTTGGCTATACTTATCAAATGCATTGTCTCCCTGTAAAAATGGCGGGATTCCAGTAACCCGCATCCTTTGCCATAAAAAATCAACTGTAGCTTTCAATAAAATCATTACACTTTCTTTTCTAAGCTGTATTCTGTTTTCCGGAAATATCATTGCTCCGCCACCAGTAGCTATTATACACCAGTCATACAACGCAGCTTTTTTAATTGCCTCTTTTTCAAGCTCTCTGAAAAATGATTCACCATGATCAGTTGCAATCTGCCTGCAACTTTTTTTATTGCCATGTTTTTCTTCAAAAAGAGATTCAATCATCTCATCAGTTTCAAAGAAAGGTATATGTAATATTTCAGCTATTCTCTTACCAATGGTTGATTTTCCCACCCCTTTTGGGCCAGTAATAATTATCTTCATGGTTTATCAGCACCCTCCACATACCGGTCAAATTAATATCTTTATTCACTACATGGTATTTAAAAATACTCGTCAATTAAAACTTTTTATACCATTGTAGTTTACTGTACATACCATAGCATGTAGCTTTCATTTATACGCAACATATACATTTACTGTAATGCAAATTACTATACACAACTATCAAAGTAACAGAGGGGTATATACTTTTTAATTATACCATTGTTTTAATCAGTAATTCATATAAATAATTATCTACCCTTACAATACCACCTGTATTATAGCAATATTACAAAAATTCGAAACATTGACTTACAATAAATCAAATCATATTTTTTTTAGATTGTTTGTATAGTAATGATATAATAATACAATAATTTTCCAGTTCTTTTAATTATATTATTTTGTATATATTCCAATACCAATTTGCAATATTAATGTTGTTGACATAATTAATTTAATATTATATTATGTATTACGATATTACTAAATACAATCAAATTAAATAGTTATTTTCAATAATTAAAAACAACACATCAATAAAAAAAGGAGATCTAATACATGGCAGCACGAAATAAAGGCATACAATTAATGATCAATAAGATTGAAAAAGCTCCTGATATCCCAAGCATGGTGGTTTCACAAATTATAGAACTCATTTCTTCCGGTGTTCTAAAACCAGGTGACAGGCTTCCATCTGAGCTGGAAATGACACGGCGTTTTGGTATCAGCCGTATTTCATTGCGAGAAGCAATGAAGCTTTTAGAAGCTAAGGGATATATTGAGTCTCAGGGCCGAAAAGGTAAATATGTAAAGTCAGTTGTTGATGATGCAATAAAAACTCCAATCGAAGGTTTAATTCAGATTGACCATAAAAAAATATGGGAGCTTTTGGAAGTTCGCCGCATTATTGACGCCGAAGCCGCTGCATTAGCAGCCTTACGTGCAAATGAGGAGCAAAGAAGAAAACTTAACTCATTCAGAACTCAGATTGAATTGATGGGAGTAGAAAACTTGATTCAAAAGCGCGAAGGTGGTAAATTTTACGCACAATTTTATAATCACCTTTACGAAGCAACCAACAATACCATTTTTGCACACATACTCAATGCAATATCAACTATCCTGAGGGGCGTCCTTCCTTATAGCCGTGAAAAGTTGGCCAAAGTAAAAAACACATCAAAAGATATTTATGAACACCATATAAAGATTCTGGATGCCATAAATTCCCATAAACCAGATATGGCACGTGAAGCTGTTGTTGAACACATAGACTATTTAGAGCGCACATTGAAAAAAATATTAAAGTAAAATATCTACCACGATAAATGGGCACACGTTAATGTGCCCATTTTCATTCATTTTTTATATAAGCTGCTTTTACTTTGAAGCACTCAATAATTATATCATATTTTCAAACTCCATTGAACAATTCATATTATAAGAGAATAGAATACTTAATTTATTCCTTGACGATTAATAAATTTTTTATTACTATTTCAAGATAAGAATAGTTAAAAGGAGTATCCATGGAATTAACATTTAACCTTCCGGGACTTGAAACAATTGAGCAGCGAACTGTTCCGCTGGATAGCTCAACACTATATGACGTGTTGATAGTTGGTGGTGGACCAGCAGCATTGACTGCTGCAGTCTATTGCATGCGCAAAGGAGTTAAAACTGGTCTTATTACACTGGATGTTGGTGGCCAGGTTGCCGAAACATCAACAGTAGAAAATTATATGGGCTATAGGCACATTGAAGGAATCTCACTGGTGCAGCGTTTCAAAGAACAGGTGGAACAATTTGAGATAGGATTCCTTCAAGGATATAAGGCAACAAAAGTTATTGATGGGAATATTAAGAAAGTAGAATGTGAAGATGGGAATGTATATCAGGCAAAATCAATCATTATAACTACCGGTAAGCGATGGCGAAGACTCAATGTCCCCGGTGAATCTGAACTTACCGGTAAAGGTGTTGCATACTGTGCTATCTGCGATGCTCCACTCTTCAAGGACAAAGATGTTATTGTTGTTGGTGGTGGAAACTCAGCCATTGAAGCTGCAATAGATCTGGCAAAACTTGCAATATCAGTAACAGTGGTTCAACTGTTACCTGCATTAACTGCTGATAAAGTGCTTATCGATGAATTATCAAAATTCACCAATGTCACCATATTGTATGAACATGAAATAAAAGCAATACACGGAACTAGCGCAGTAGAAGCTGTTACCGTTCATGATATTAAAAACAAAAAAGACAATACATTATCGGTTCAAGGGATTTTTATTGAAATAGGTTTGGTACCCAATACTGAGCTTGTTAAAAATGTAGTTTCGCTGAATGAATATGGCGAAATCATTATTGATTGTAGTTGCAGGACATCTCGTCCAGGGATATTTGCTGCTGGGGATGTAACATCTGTCCCATACAAACAGATAATCATAGCAGCTGGAGAAGGGGCAAAAGCAGCATTATCAGCATGTGACTACGTATTAACCAATAAATAAATTTATTACGGAGGTAACCAATGGCACTTTTTGACGACAAAGTAAAATCACAACTATCACAGTTACTATCTAAAATTAAAAACCCCATTGCCATCAATTTTTTTACTCAGGAAATTGAATGCCCCACCTGTCAGACTACACATCAATTTGTTGAGGAAATAGCAAGTCTCAATGATAAGATTTCAATTAATGTGTATGACTTTTTAAAAGATGCAGATATGGCCAAAGAATTTGGGATTGATAAAATCCCTGCCATTGTTGTTACCGATGCAACCAAAAGCATCAAAGGTGTTCGCTTTTTTGGTATACCTGCGGGGTATGAAATTAATTCATTTATTGCAGCGTGTGTTGAAGTCTCTGGTGTAACTGAGCCATTACCCGAAGCGATACTATCGCGTATAAAAAAGATTGCAAAGCCAATTCACATACAGGTATTTGTTACATTAACATGTCCATATTGTCCCGCTGCAGTTGCGACAGCTCATAGATTGGCCATTGAAAACCCAAACATTACTGCTGACATGATTGAAAGTACCACATTTACGCCACTGGCAGTAAAACATAATGTTTCTTCAGTACCAAAAGTGGTGATCAACGATATCTATGAATTTGTAGGGGCTCAACCAATTAATGTATTTCTTGATATGATTGAGAAGATATAAGGAATATAAATTGCCGCGAGAGGGATTTGAACCCTCACAGGCGTACGCCCACCAGACCCTGAACCTGGCGCGTCTACCAATTCCGCCATCGCGGCTTTATATTATTAGTATTGATTTTATCACATTATATATTTGTCAAATAAAAAATTTCATTGTTAAACTCTTTCTCGAGCAATAAGATCTTCATAGGATTCCCTGTTACGGATAAGCCTGTGAGTACAACCATCTACCAGCACTTCTGCTGGCAATGGATGCGAATTATATCGGGAAGCCATTGCCATACCATATGCCCCTGCTGATAATACCGCCAGGCAGTCACCCTGCTGGGTATATGAAATTTTTCTGTCCTTGGCAAAAAAATCTCCCGATTCACATATAGGACCAACTACATCAACTATCTCTTCCCCCTCACGCAACGTTACATTTGCAATATGCTGATATGCCTGATAGAGTGTGGGCCTGATTAAATGGTGCATGCCTGAATCAACTATAATAAACGTTTTTGTATCAGCTTTCTTCTTATACTGTACACGTGTGAGCAGTGCACCACTGTTTCCGGAAATATACCTTCCGGGCTCAATAATCAAAAATATATTTTTATCTTTAATTGCATTGTCTATGACTTTTGCCCACTTATCTATATCAAGCGAATTCCCGTCATTATACTGTATACCAAAACCACCACCTAAATTTAATGTTGTACATTTATCCATTCCCATGGCCTTGAGTTTATTCATTACTTCAAGTGCCCTGTTACAAGCTTCTTCAAACGGCTCAACGTCAGTGATCTGGGATCCTATATGAACATGGAGTCCCGTCAGTTGTACATATGACATATTCTTTATAGCATTTACAATATGTGGCAGCAACTGCATCGAAATACCAAATTTATTTTCCTTCTTACCTGTTGTAATATAGTGGTGAGTATTGGCTTCAACATCTGGATTTACTCGTATTGCAATACGTGCTGTTTTTTTCATCCTTTGAGCTATCGCATTAATTCTTTCAATTTCTGGCAAAGATTCGCAATTGAACATACGTATTCCTGTTGTAAGGGCAAGTTCAATCTCAGCAGTTGTTTTCCCAACACCGGCATAAACAATTTTTTCAGGTTGGACTCCTGCAGCGATAGCTCTGTATATTTCTCCACCCGATACTACATCCATTCCACAACCAGCGCTTTGCATCATTCGTAAAATATTAATATTTGAATTAGATTTTACTGAATAGCATATAAGATGTGGATGGCTGGACAATGCTTTATCAAGTTGTGTAAATTTATCATTAAAGCATTTTGAAGAATAAACATACAGAGGAGTGCCATACTCTTCTGCTATCTCTTCCAATGAAACATCTTCGCAGTACAGTTTGTCATTGCGATAGGTAAAATATTCTCTGAATGAGTTCATGGCTTATACTTCTCAATAGATTCAATAGTATATTGTTTGATCTGCTCATTTTTTCGTATTTCAACTACATCACCTTGTTTCTTGCCAAGCAACGCCTGTGCAATAGGTGAGCGATAGGATAATATACGTTTTTCAAAATCAGCATCCCATGGTCCCAGGATGGCAAAGGTTTCTTTTTCACCATCCCCACGTATGGTGACCACAGTACCAATATTAACCTTATCCGTTGAAACAGCGTTTAAATCAAGTATTTGAGCCTTTTTAATCTCGCTCTCCAGTTTATTAATATCTCTTTTGAGTATTGACTGTTTTTCAAGCAAGGCATTATATTCCACGTTTTCACGGACATCTCCTGTTGCATCAGAAACCTTTGCAAGCTCTTTTGAAATTGCAGCTAACTCAACATTTACCAACCTGTTAAGTTCTTCCTGTTTTCGCGAATATCCTTCCTGCGTTGTTATAAGCACTTCAGCATCAACCTTCCATTCTTCTTCAGTGGTCTTCATCAACGGTTTGAAATCTGGATATCGTGATTTAATTATATCAAAGAATTTATCGCGCATTGAATCTTCAATATATGGAATACTACCAACAATATCATAAACTTTCCCTAGAAATTGAATGTCAAATGTATTAACAATATCTTTTAATACAGCTGCATCATTATCAAATATAATGTCCAGAGCTATGTTTTTAAGTTTACTTCCTTTTTGCTCAATTTTTTTAAGCTCATTCATTAATCTGAATAAAGTAAGCACAAGTTGTTCACGGGAATAATCCAGCCATTCATAATCCCATGATTTTGTAAGAAGGTTTCTGGCTACCCACAAAAATATTTCAGGGAATTCTTTGGCCCCAATAAGTGTCTTTTCAACAAATCTGTTAATAATTCCATATTCATGCGATCTGATTAAAATATTAACGATATACTTATGTATTCTGACTGGTGTTTCGAAAAGAATTTGCGAATAGATTTCAGCCCAATCTTCTCTGGCTTCTTTAATGAGGTTAATTAAATCCTTTTTATAATCATATGATCCTATCTTCCGTGATATTGATGGAAGATCCTGTGATTCTTTCACTATTGCAACTATACTCTTATATGCTTGATCAAGTTTAAGCTTTTTAGCATCAATAAACTTGCTCAGTCCGTTTAAAATGAAATATGATAAGATTTTCCTCGTAACCGAATCTCCTTTTAGTTCCCCGGAAAAATAGTCAACAAAGAATTGAGCTACTGCAGATCCTTCACCTGCATCAATATTATTGACAAACTCAATGGCAACATCAAGTTTTTCGGTAAATGAATCCGTCTTAAGGAAATTATCAAGTAATTCATCAGCAAACGTTAGAGGCTTATCACGCATTATTATAACATCTTTTTTCTCTGGTGAAATGCCAAACAAAGGCGACTTTTTAATTTCAGTTCTTTTATTGCTCCACCATTTTGCCCATGCCTTTTCACTTACAAAATCCGGTATCAGTTCCTTCTTAACATCTGCTAATGCTATACTCCCATTGTACGAACGGATAAGAATTTCAAAAAACTGCAGAAAATCTTCTTCAAAAATCTTTTTAAGGCCATCAAAGTCCTCATACTTTAATACCTGGATATGATCGCTTTTAAGTGGCGTTAAGGCCTGAAGTGCCATTTGAACAGACATCTGATGTCCAGGTTTTTCTTTGAAATCAATGATTATGTTATTTGGAGTAATATCTACAATTCTTCCCACACCCCAGCTTCTATGTCGGACATAATGGCCTTTATCAAAAATTATACTGTTTTCAAAATCCTGAATAGCATGCTTTACCGGATATTTAAAATTGTTAAGTTTTGATAATTTCAGGAATAGCTGAAACTGTGAATGAGAACCATATTTCTTTTCATATAATTTTACCAGTTCTCTGCGAGCTGCTGTATCATTGGGTGTATATTCCAGTATCTTCTTTAGTATCTGAATTGACTGGTCGGGATGTTCTTCATCTTTATATTTATGAAGCAATACTTTTAACAGTGATGCTGTCAGTTCATATTGGCGTGCTTCAATAAGCATCCTTTCAATTCTTTCAAAAAATTGAATATCTTCCCATGATACCTGTACAAGCTTATTCCACAGGTCAGCAATTTCATCATAAAGCCCATTCTTAATATGCCCTTCAATAGAAAGCTTCATGTACTGAATACTTTTTGGTTTATCCTCATCGATCAGGGCAACTGCTAATTTTTTTGCCACTTCAGCATCAAATCTATCTATTTTAAGCAGGTTTTCCCAAACTGGAATAGCTTCTTTGCTTCTTCCCAAACGCTCTAAGCTTGTTGCCAATGATTTTAATGCAAAACTGCTTTCCCCATATTCCAGGACTTTTTCTGATAAAAGCTCAACAATAACCCATTTATGATATTTTTGATACATATCAATGAGCCGCCGCATCTCCATTTTATCATCAATAATATCAAGATGATATCCGGTTAACCCAATAAGATACGATGCAACAATAGAATCAGGATGACTCTGGATGTGTTCCTTACATATATCCCTAACTTCTTTTACAATACCTGCAGCAACTATTGAATTGAAGAGATCATCAAGTATTCTAAAACGTGATATCCCAACATCTTTTGGGTCAAGTCTTCCCCACATCTCTTCTTTAAACATTGAATTTACACGTTCAATCAACTTTTCCTTTTCCATATCTGCCCCTCATTAATGAACACAGTATTATATATCTACATACTACATATAAAAATAATTGTATAGTTTTGGCCATCGCTTTAATTTCTATTAAATACTACCTCACCCTTCAAAGTACATTCAACCAAAAATTTATCCCGCAATTATTTTAAAGGAAGGAAATAATAATATACCAGGTTTCTAGGTATACTCTAAATTTTCTATACTAAAAAAGCAAGAACTTTTATATAAGGGTATGTTTTTCTTTACCATATAAAGCAAACACCACGGATTCCCGTGGCGTTTGTTTGTTCAAATGATTTTTTTTAACTTAATAATAAAATCTATTTTGTTCCTCCACCCTTTTCCATTAATTGATGGAGATTCTGCCCGTCAAAATTGACCTCAAATGTATCAGTTAATACTTTGATCTGATCAAAAAACAGATATACATCCTCATTGCCGGCTTCAGGTTTTGCCCTGACTACAAAACGTACAATTTTGGTAACCCGTGTCTGAGGGTAGGAATTGGTTTCCTGAGGCACATTTTCAGGAATATATGCCTTCATTGGCCTCCAGCCTACAAAATTCAGCGAACCCATCTTTAATATATGCACATCGCCTTTATAATCCTTTATCCAAACTTCCAGGTCATAATTATTTCCTCGGCCATGCACCCATACAGATATGGCTTTTGCTCTTCCTGGAAGCTGTATAGCACGTTCCTGAACTTCCTGACCAGCGCGGGAGTCATATGTTAATACTTTTTGTGTTGGATCATCCCAGCGAACTTCCAAAGGCGGTAATATATGAACAGAATTAAATCCGGGATATTTAAACTTAAAGTGAATGCCTAAACATTTCTTCTTTTCCAATCCCTTGTTGAGAGGGCTCCACTTTTCCGGAATCAGGTCAGCTGGTCCTCCATCAACATATTTCATTTCCAGTACTGGTACAGGATCTTTTTTGGGATCCTGATGTTTTTTAGGAACTGTCTCCAATACCCAATCTGACTGTGTTTCAAAATCTTCCACAACAAGTGCATTGTATTGCTCAGCACTTATATCAGGCTGAACATTAGTAACAATTCTTGATTGTGCTTTTTCAGGGAAAACCCCTACAAACACCACACTTGCTATCACAACACATAGTGCAATAAATCGTGTATATTTCATATTAATGCCTCCGAGGTCTCATATTTGGTCATCATGCTTTTTTACCAGTTATCTCTGATGCTTGTATCACCAGTGAATTCAGACAGATCGGTAATGACTCTGAAATTATCAAGATAGAAATAAAATGTCCCAGGAACCTCATAAAGATCACTTTCAACAAAAAAGGAAACGAAATGCAGGTTCTTGTCCAGTAATGCATATCCTGGACTCTGAGGCAACCAGCCCGGGATTACAACAGATAATTCCCTCCATCCCCAGAAATCAAGCCTTCCTATTTTAATTTTATGAATTGTCCCTTTATAATCCCGAAGTTTGATAAAAAGGGTATGCCTGAATTTTCTACCTAAAGCCCACACTTTAACTTCTTTAGCTTTTCCTCGGATGATATATTCATTTGGCGGGAACACCTCAACTCTGTCATATCCCCTATCTAAATAATAAGTTTTAACACCCAGAACAAATTTATTCTCATGAGTTATACCATTGTCGTCAGTTATTGTATCAGGATAGTTGATCTCATTTCCATTATCATCTATAGGACGGGGTTTTCCAGGTATTTTCCTGATTTTTGTTTCACCTATGGGGCATGTTGAAGCTGCACGCCAGTCCTCACATGCTTCAAAATCATCCATCCAGTCTTCAACT
>Ga0067045_1002862_pt1 | contig 40285 bp, 39 predicted proteins | sample TerdegcTABiofilm_FD_59184 | JGI IMG/M metagenome (GOLD analysis project Ga0067045, IMG submission 59184) | Combined Assembly of (Gp0054472, Gp0054536) Wastewater bioreactor microbial communities from Singapore -Terephthalate degrading... | reverse complement strand
GATTATTCCGACAGCAGCGAGTGCACAGAGAGTGCCGTTTAATCCGGTTGTAGGGGACGACTCGTCCCAGGTCGCTGAACCAAATGAGGATTCGCACCCACCATGAACCCCCTGGATCGCGGCGAACAACGATATAAAGCCCCCTGTTGGGGTGGAAAGCCTTTATCCATCATGCGGGTCTTCCACCAGTCTGCCTTGCTTTGGGTTTTCCTATATTTCCTGGTTGCCCCAGGTTGCCGAACCATGGACTTCTATGACCGCGGTCTGGAGCAGCCTGCTCCTACCCCCGAACTCGAACCCCCGCGGGAACTCTCCAAGGTCTCTCTCCCCTCCTATCGCCTGGAACCCCCGGATGTCGTCCAGATCGAGGTCCCCAAGATGGTCCCCTTGCCCCCTTATCGCCTGGAGGTCTATGACGTCCTCCAGGTGGATGTCATCGGGACCCTCCTCGATCAACCGATCAACGGCTATTACATGGTGGAGGCCGAAGGGACGATCAACCTGGGACCGGCCTACGGCTCCGTGCGGGTTGTGGGGATGACCGTGGCCGAGGCCCGTTGGGCGATTGAGGCCCATCTGCGGCAGATCCTGCGCGCCCCAGAGGTCTCCGTCCAACTGGTGCGGGCCAGTGGCCTGCAACCCATCAGTGGGGTCTATCTGGTGGGCCCCGATGGGACGATCAACCTGCGGCAATACGGGGCGGTTTATGTGGCCGGTCTGACGATCACGGAGGCCCGCGAGGCCGTGCGACGGCACCTCAGTCAATTCCTGGACTCTCCGGAGGTCTCGCTGGATGTCCTGGCCTACAACAGCAAGGTGTATTATGTGATTACCGAAGGTCCTGGGGAGGATGACAGTGTGACGCGGTTGCCCTGCACGGGGAACGAAACGATCTTGGATGCGATTGCCCAGGTGGGCGGGATTTCGCAGGTTTCCAGCAAGCGGATCTGGATTGCCCGGCCTTCCCCGGCGGGGACCGGTTGTGAGCAGGTCCTGCCGGTGGACTGGAACGCCATCACCCGGGGTGGCAACACGGCCACGAACTATCAAATCATGCCTGGCGACCGGATCTTCATTGCCCACGACGACATGATTGCCTTCCACAGCTGGATTGACAAGATGGTGGCCCCGGTGGAGCGGCTGTTCGGGTTCACCGGTCTGGGGACCTCGACCGTCCGCTCTCTCCAAACCATGGGCCGTGGGTATAACCGAACACGAAGTGGATGGTGAAATGTATTCGAGGCATCACGGTTTCCGTACAATGACTTAGGCAGCCATGCTGATTGTTAGCAGAATGCTGCGATGGCGGTAGTTAAGAGCGCCGATTCACAGACGGGAGTCAGCTATGAAGCGTTATTTCATCCCGATCGCCGCTTTCCTTGTGTCTTTTGGGGTCGTGCGTGCCCAGATTCCTGAACCACCCGTAGGCCTTGGTGGTTACGGTCCTAATGCGGCTCAGCAGATGCCCAGAAGCAGTGTCAATCAGGGAACACTCCCCAGTGGGGGTTCGCTGACACCAGGAACAACGGCTCCTGGTACCCCACCATTGCCGCCAACAACATCGGGAGGTCGAGCCGGTGCGACCGCTACAAGCCCTCGTTCCGCGGAGATTCCGTTGCCTCCAACAGCGACAACATCAGCCGGAATAAGCCGGGGAGGTGGGGGCTGGGTTTCGGGTCAGGCGGCGCTGAGTGGGGGGCCATTTCCTGGATACATGACGGGCTACGGAACTGGCCAGACCACTGCTGGTTTTGGCGGGGGAAGTCCAATGCCGGTTCAAAAACCCTATTCAGAGTACACCCGCGAACCCTCGGTCAGTCCGTACATCAACCTTTATCGCCCGGAAGGCGCGTTCGGCACCGTTGGTAACTACTACTCCTTGGTGCGCCCGATGGTCCAACAACAGCAGATCAATCGTCAGATGTCGCGGCAAATCAATCAAATGCAGTCCACGATGTCAGGTGGCGGTGGGTACGCGGCGCGAAGCGCCGGTACGGGTGGTTATTTTATGAACTACTATGGGTTCTATCCTGGGCTGGGATCCCGGTGAGCAGATTTGGAGCAGTACTCAGGTCATCGCTTCGTCTTTCGTGCGGTATGCTGGTCCCCAAGAATCAAGGATGATTGCAAGGAGATACTGATGACGTCCAAGGACCTACCGTATCAGGCAGCACCGCCCATTTGGACCCAGGTTCGGATTCCGAAACCGACCACAGAGGAATCAGCTCCTTACCAGGAGTCAAGCTTGGAAGCCACCCCGACAGAGTGTGTCAAGACGCAGATCGAGACAGTCCTTGGCATGTGGCTTCAGTGGAACGAAGCCTATCAGACGTTGACCCAGCGGATGTACGAGGAGAGGACAGACTTCCATCAGCTCGAAATCATGGCCGACCAACTTGACGAAATGCGTCTCCGAGCGGTTGAAGAAACCCGAAAGCTCCTCAGTATCATCCGCAAGACATAATAGGGAAGGCAAATCTGTTGCCTGGCCGCCGAATCATTGAACGATTCGCAATCCTTTGGGCAGGCTTTCGCCGAACAGTTGGGTTTGTTCAGCACTTTCCAGTTGTCCGCCTTCCTTGACCAGCATGGACAAATGTGCCGGCGCGTTATGTTCTGCAAGCCATTTCAGGGCACGATCGCGCGCCTTCTGGGGAAGGTCTCTGTATCGATCATGGGTCAATCGTGTTAACTGCATGACCACAAAAGGCATGATTGGCACCTGGAGATCGCTTTTCATAAGGCGATCGAACCACCGGCCAGCGACGTCCGGCGGGACTAAGCAGTTGAGTGGTCCATACATGGGGACTCGCGCTCCCAGTCTGGCGAGCATCCACAGCATGACTTCCCGGAGATGATCGAGCTTTCTCTTGGGAAGCAGTTCCAGGATCATGTCACCCAATTCCACTTTCCAGTGGGGTGGAATAAGTTCAAGCGAACCGAGCAGGCGTAAAATCTCGGTAGCCTCATGGCTGGAATAGGGGAAATCCGAGGTGCCCGCTCCGCTGGTCTGTTGTCGGTAGAACGATCGCAGGGATGCCATGAGTGGACCTGCGAGGGCCTGTTGGTGGCCCGCTGTTAGTCCGCCGGCAATTCGTCGCCAAAGGACCCACCACTCGGCCCGGCACGCAGGGGTTGCGTGAAACAGTTTGCCGTGGAGAATCCGCCACGTTTCAGAGACGCGCCAATCGTCTGCGGCAAGACCGAAACCAGGACGGAGGGCGAAGCCAGTCAGATTAAGCCAACGGGCTTCATGGTTGGCACTACGCCGACGGCCAGATTCGGTCTCAATGAGCTTCTGCCAGATGCGACGCAGGAACGAGGGCGGCCAGTCTTTGCGGTTAATCTCCGTCGCCTCGGTCATGCGCTTCAGCAGCCCCTCCGGCGAATCGCGTCCATCCGGGGCAAAGACACGGTCAATGAGAGACAAACAGCGGGCCGCTGTTTCCTCGTCCAGGACTCCGGCGCTCTCACCGAGGCCTTCGTGAGGTCGCAAATCGGTTTGGATGGCCGACCGTACATCAAACTCGAGCCGCCAACTTCCGCGGCCTTCCACCTGCGAACACCACAATTCCAGGGTTCCGATTTCCGAGAGTCGGGCGTGAATGACAACGTCGAGTTCTGTGGCGGAGGCCCGTTTTGCGGTCTTTAAGACAGTTCTAATAGGCGGGAGCAATGTCATTTCCTCGCGTCGAACGGGAACAAGATCGCCCGGTCGATCTGTCAGACGGGTTCCCGAATAATAGACGGGAAACTCGACGGGTTCACCGACGCGGAGACGAAAGGTCTTTTGGTTCAGCGATATTTCGTGTCCCGGTTCAACGCCCGCTGGAATGACACACATGCCGAAGCCAAGGTTATCTTCCTCGGCGGGTGTGTCTGTCCGACTACCGTCACTTAACGAAGCTGAAGAGCCAGGATCACGTTCTGTCGCCCATGAGAATTGGGTCCTCTGCGAGTGGCCAGCCATTACCACAGCGGCCTCTGAGGTGGGAAGGTCGATCCCCAAGTAGTACGTTCGCGATAGGCCAGCAGAGATCCGGACGCCTTCACCGCGGCGTACCATGCCGTAGTAGGCTGCTCCTTCGGCGACGGCGAGGTCGAGTCGTGGATTTTCGAGGGCGATGGGTTGCCACGAAGGATCCTCTTTGGCGAACCATTGCCGGACGACGTCAAGAAGTCGTTGGCGAATTGCCTCGGAAAAGAACACTCCACCATTGAAAAGAATCAGATCGGGCCGCGCGGGATCGTGACGTGGACGCTCGTCGTCGAGCGCCACATTTCGGTGGGTGGTCAGAAATGCTGCAAGGTACCGGGTGACAGCGGGATCGGGTGCATACGGGAGGCCGAATTCCTGGAAGCCGATCCGGCGAACATTTGGCTTGGCACTGAGATCTACGTAGGGAAAGAATCCATCAACCAGCAATCCAACAACTTCGGTGCGTTCCAATTCAATATGCCGTGCACCACCGATCAAGCGCGTTCCGCGGCCAGGAATACTCAGACTCAATCTCTCGGGGGCGTGTGGCCCAAGTAGCTCCTCCTTAACCTTCTGACACTTTCGTACGAGGACGGACCAGCTTTGCGGGTCGAGCTTTTCGTCGCCCGACAGTTTACTCTCAACATAATGTGCCAAAGCGAGATCGAGATTGTCGCCCCCCAAAATCAGGTGATCCCCCACGGCCACACGGTGAAAGTGAAAAGTGCCGTCCTCGCCGCGGCGAACCCAAATAAGGGTCAAATCGGTCGTGCCACCTCCAATGTCGCATACCAGAATTTTCTGACCGTGCTGGATGACTTGTGGCCAGCTTTGGGCATGGCGATAAATCCATGCGTAAAACGCCGCTTGAGGCTCCTCGATGAGTGTGACCCGATTCAATCCAGCCATTGCGGCGGCCTTGATGGTCAGCTGCCGCGCGATTTCATCGAACGAGGCGGGAATGGTGAGGATAAAATCCTGCTCAGCCAGCGGATGGCCGGGGAACTGAGTGTTCCATACCTGAACAACGTGCGCAAGGTACCGCGAGGAGACTTCCACGGGAGACAATCGCGTCACGTCGGGGGCGCCGTGCCATGGCAAAAGGGGGGCTGTACGATCAACACCCGCATGGCATAACCACGACTTGGCAGAAGAAATCAGCCGCCCAGGTACATTGGCTCCCTGATCGCGGGCGAGAACACCAACGACATACTGGGTCTGGGTTGGTCCAAAGGGGAGACGAAGTGAGGCAGGGTCGAACTCACCGGGGGCCGGTTCGTAGTGATACGAAGGCAAAACATCGCGTGATTCGACAACGCCCGGCGCGACCAATTGTGGAATAGGCAGTGTCCGGATCTGCCACGGCGACTCTGTTGTATCGACATAAGATACAGCGGAATTTGTGGTTCCGAGGTCCATCCCCACTACAAAACGGGGCGGCTTCGTCTCAATATGGTCTATCGCTGCCATTGCACTCGGTTGTGGTTATGACTGAGAATATCGCACATTCACGTTTGGGGGATTTCGGTATCCGCGTCCTCCCGAACGCTGAATTCAAGTTTCCATTTTTTGTCATTAGTCGTGCTCAAACACCATAACTCGAGCATTCCCAGTTCGGTGACGCGGCTTTGCAGTCGCACCGGGATGTAATCCCCCTGGATACCCTCATCTGCGGGGAGGCAACCCTCGAGGGAATCCGTCTCTTCGATCACGTCGGTGGACCAGGATTCATGGACATCCCCGGGACGATCATTCTTTCGGGTCGGCGAACTGAAAAACCGAAAAATGACCTTTTCCCCAACAATGAGTCCAATTTCATCTGAAGGCACGTCCACAACGGTTCCTTCCTCCATTCCCCGGGGGACAACACACAGCAGACGTAAGGGTCGGGGAATCCCTGGCACAGCCGGTCCCGACGTTTCGATCCCCACATAATAGGCCCGTGCTGTTCCACCACGGATGCGAACACCGCCATGATCCTTAGACCACCCGTAGTAAGCGGCTCCTTTGGCCACGGCATGATCCAGGTCATGCACACCGGCGAGTAACTGTGGCGCAGGTTTTTCGGAAAACCAATGAAGCAGGACCTCAAGAAGGCGATCCTGAAACGCTCTGGCCTTGAAGACCCCGCCGTTCAGCAGAACATGTGTGGGGCGAACAGGAGTGCTTTTTGAGGATCCGTGGGACTGGAGAAAGGCGGCCAGATGGCGGGTGACGGCCGTATCCGATTCAAAAGGAAGCCCGATTTCACGGAAGCCAGAAGCCCGTCGCCGCGCCGGTGATTCCGTCACTTCGCAGATTGGGAAGAAACCGTCGAGGAGCAGTCTGGCCACCGTGTGGCGATCAACCTCGACGGAGACCGTTCCACCAATCAAGCGGCTGCCACGCCCGAGGATTGTGACGGGGCATTTTTCCGGAGCGTTCTCTCCCAGCAGTGTTTCTTTGGCCGCACGACAGGCGTGCCAAAGCGATACAGTTTGCCACGGATTGAGCTGGATCCCTTTTTCGGCGAATAATTGACTGACAAAGTGGGACATCGCCAGATCCATATTGTCGCCACCGACCAAAAGGTGGTTGCCAACGGCGAGCCTTTCGAGCGTCAGTTCACCATCCCGTTCCGCAACGGCGACCAGCGTGAAATCTGTGGTTCCTCCTCCTACGTCGCAAACGAGGACCTGGTCGCCGACTTCGAGCAGTTTTCTCCAGCGCGGCCCCATGTCGGCCAACCAGGCATAAAGGGCGGCCTGGGGTTCTTCCAAAAGGATCAGGTCCTCGGGCAGCCCGGCGGCGAGCGCGGCCTCCCGCGTCAATTCTCTGGCCGCTGCGTCAAACGACGCTGGGACGGTGAGAACCACACGTTGCTGATGGATGGGGGCATCCGGAAATTGCTCGTGCCATGCTGCCACGAGATGTTCCAGGTATCGCTGGGCGGCCGTCACAGGTGAGATTCGGGGGACTTCCGGTGGCGCTCCCCAGGGAAGAATGGGTTGATGCCGATCCACGCGGCTGTAGCACAACCAGGATTTTGCCGCACTAATCGTCCGCTCCGGGGATTCGGCCGCTTGGCGCCGCGCGAATTCCCCCACTGCAAAAGTCTGATTGGTGGCCCAGGGGAGATCCAGGCTCTTGGAAGCGATTTCGTGATCTCGAGCCAGATACAGAAACGATGGAAGCGTGGTACGTCGCTCGATCGTCCCCGGCGCCACAAGCTGGGGGATCTCAAGCAAATGCGGCTGCGCTTCCTCCACGTCGTAAGGAACGAAACTCAGGACTGAGTTGGTTGTTCCCAGGTCAATCCCGATGACAAATGTTGGCTTCATTCTTTCCATGTTCCGTAGCAAAGAAACCCGAAAAACCAGCTGGCTCGCTTCCCCTGTCGATCATGTGGCTGAGCGGGAACACGCCTCGCAAACCGCCACAGCCCGGGAAAAGGACTGCCAATCCTGCCCCATCGCCAGGCCTATGAACTGGACACCTCGACCTCAGCCGGTGCAATAATTCTGATTGCTGTTTCACTACCTTGCCAAACGGGCAACTGACAAGTTGTGGCCTCCCAACCGTGATGGACCAGTTTCCCGCGATAGGGCGGAGAACCAACGACATTCCCTATGACTCGAAAACGGTTCGAGTCAAAATCTTGCGGTAGTTCAAACTCGGCTCCTTCCATTACGGAGACCACCGGCCGAATTGCAAAAATCCGCTCCAGGACGGCAGCGCAGTCCCGGTGAATGTCGCGGACGGCGGCGCCGATTTGAGCGTCAGAGTAACTGGTTAGATCTTCTTTAATGAAATCCACAAAGCGGGCTTCCCGTTGCAGCGTTTCCAGCAGGATCAAAGCCTCGCTCTTGATCGTCTTTTCACGAGGTTTCGGTGGAGCTGGCTTGGTGACCGTAACTGCCGGAACAGGCGTTGTCTCCGGGACCAATGGTTGTTTCTGTTCTACCTGTTCGTGCCCTAAAAGAACCCGAACACGCTCAGCTACCTGCCTATTGAATAACGTTGCAAAGAATATCCGCACGGCGTCCCACAGGGCCATTGAAGACTCCTTCTCCAGATCACTCAACGATCAATCATCATCGAAATAGAATGCACGGATACACGTCGCCTGACCTCCCCGCGGGAGTTTGGCGAAGCATCGTGTTGACCGCTAGACCTGCATTCTAAGTTCATTCTAGCGAAAGGAAGGGAACTTGGGGTGATCTGTTGCCTGCTTGGGCAGGATTCACAGGGCGGAACGACGCTGTCTCCGCTTGAACACTGTTTCCCGTTCCAGGTGTGCGATGCCGTTTCGTCCGACTCAAATGATCCCGTGGGCCTTCTCGTAGGCGAGGATCTTATCCTCGTGCTGAAGGGTCAAACCAATATCATCGAGTCCTTGGAGAAGGCAGCGCCGCCGGAAGGGATCGATTTCGAAGCTGGCTGAGAAACCAGAGTCGTCGGTCACCAGGCATGTGTCGAGGTCGATGGTCAACTGATACCCCGGCCTTTGTTGACAACGTCGGAACAACTCATCGACGAGTTCCTCAACAAGGCGGACAGGCAGTAGTCCATTCTTCAGACTGTTGTTGTAGAAAATGTCGGCGAAACTGGGGGCGATCAAGGCCCGAAAACCGTAGTCCGCCAGCGCCCAGGGGGCATGTTCGCGGCTGGAACCGCAGCCGAAGTTTCGCCTGGCCAGCAAGACGCTCGCACCCCGATATTGGGGGAAATTCAGGATGAAATCCGGGTTGGGTGTTCCGTCCTCCCTAAATCGCCAATCGTAGAAAAGGAACTGTCCAAATCCCGTGCGTTCAATTCGCTTGAGAAATTGTTTGGGGATGATCTGATCTGTGTCAACGTCAGATCGATCAAGGGGCAGCACTAAACCAGTATGTCGTACAAAAGGCTTCATAGGAATTGTCTCCATCAAGGAAAGCCCGATTGTCGTCAAAAACACGAGTTGGTCTCAGCGGTAATCCCAGTTGCGGATATCGACAAATCGGCCAACCACGGCCGCAGCCGCTGCCATGGCAGGGGAAACAAGATGCGTGCGTCCGCCGCGTCCCTGACGGCCTTCAAAGTTGCGATTGGTCGTGGCGGCGCATCGTTCGCCTGGTTCGAGACGATCAGGATTCATGGCAAGACACATACTGCATCCTGGCTCGCGCCATTCGAATCCGGCATCTTTGAAAATGCGGTCCAATCCCTCTTTTTCAGCCTGTCGCTTCACCAGACCGCTTCCCGGCACAACGAGGGCCTGAACGCCGTTGGCAATTCGGTAACCCTTGACCACAGCCGCTGCTGCCCGAAGGTCCTCGATTCGTCCATTCGTACACGATCCAATGAAGACCTTATCGAGACGGATCTCCGTTATCGGCGTCCCTGGCTCGAGGCCCATATAGTGCAGTGCGTCCTCTGCTGCCTTTCGTTCCACCTGGTCATTGAAGGCCGCTGGGTCCGGCACTTTACCGGTCACACCGACAACCTGGGCGGGATTGGTCCCCCATGTCACCTGGGGTTCAATAGCGCTTGCCTGGAAAACCTCGACCCGGTCGTAACGGGCGCCTGGATCAGATACCAGTTGACGCCACCGCACAACGGCCTTTTCGAATGCCTCACCTTGTGGCGCGAAGGGACGTCCCCGAAGATACGAAAACGTTGTATCATCTGGTGCGATGAGACCCGCCCGCGCCCCGGCTTCAATCGTCATGTTACAAACGGTCATCCGCTCTTCCATGGAAAGGCGGCGGATGGCCTCTCCTGTGTATTCGATGCAATAGCCAACACCTCCCCGAGTCGTTAAACGACCGATGAGGTAAAGAATCAAATCCTTCGCGGACACTCCTTGCGGCAACTGCCCTTCGACGCGAACCTCGAAGGTCTTTGGTCTCGTTTGGAGAAGAGTCTGCGTCGCCAGGACGTGTTCCACCTCGCTTGTCCCGATGCCAAAAGCCAGCGCCCCAAATGCCCCGTGGGTTGCCGTGTGACTGTCACCGCATACAATCGTCATCCCTGGTTGTGTGAAACCCAACTCGGGACCGATTATGTGCACAATTCCTTGATGCACATCATGAATGTCATAAAAACGGATGCCGAACTCTTGACAGTTCCGCCGAAGCGTGTCGATTTGCTGTTTGGAAATCGGATCCACAATTGGCAGCGACCGGTCTGTGGTGGGAACGTTGTGATCAACGGTGGCTACCGTGCGGTCCGGTCGGCGGACTCTCCGACCAGCCAAGCGCAACCCCTCAAAAGCCTGAGGACTGGTCACCTCATGGACCAAATGGAGGTCAATATAGAGTAGGGTTTGCCCTCCCTCGTCGGTGTGGACTACATGGGCATCCCAGATCTTTTCAAAGAGTGTTCTCGGTGTGTCGGGCGTGTTTACCATGGCAAATCCAATTGGGACCGGTGTAACGACTAAACAGACCAAAACATGCCAAGATTGTATATTTTACGTCATGAAGGCCCGGATGGTTAGGTTGCCCCGTTAGTAATGGAGGAGCCGATGCAAGGACCAGAGGTTCGCCAATACCAATGATTTGACGGCGAAAATTGGTCAACGTTGGTTGTGAAAACTCATGCGGCTCCAGTTTGCGAAACCGCGGCCAACCGCGGAGTCTGAATATCAGGGACGCTCTTGGATGGCAGATGAGTTCTCCACCATTCAGCCGCTTTCTGACGGTCCCAGCCACCAGCATCAGCACAATTCTGCAAAGCAGTGTCCAGCTCGTCCACATCAGCGAACCGCCCGTTGCGGTCCTTGGCGAGACAGCGAAGGACAACCTGGCAAAGGTCCGACGGCAACTCCGGGTTCCATGCGGTCAGTGGCTTGACCTCCTCATGAACATGGGACAGCATCACCTTGATTGGTTTATCCGCCGAAAACGGAGGCTGGCCTGTCAGGAGGTAGTAGGCCACCGCCCCAAGTGAGTAAATATCCGAACGGGCATCCACTTGGTCGTCGCCCAGGACCTGCTCCGGCGACATGTAAAGAGGGGAACCGGTGACGGCGCCTTCAAGCGTCAGATCGAGGGACTCGCCCCGGTGGGAAATCGGCTTGACCAAACCAAAATCGAGGACTTTGACAACGTCGAATACGCCGCCCCTTTGTGCCACAAAGATATTGGCGGGTTTGATGTCTCGATGGATGAATCCCGACCTGTGGGCTTCCCGGAGGGCATCGCAGACCTGACGGAGGATGTAGATAACCCGAGCCGGGGGTAAAGGCCCAAATTGTTCCACAATTTGGCCGAGGTCTAGACCGGGCAAATACTCCATAACGTAGTAAAACACCCCTTCGGCACTAATCCCGTAATCGAAGATTTCGACAGTGTTCCAGTGGGACAGTCGGGCCATGGTGCGGACTTCCCGTTCAAATCTCGCAATGAGTCGCGGATCACCCGCTTTGTCGGGGCGAATGAGTTTAATCACGCAGGGGCGTTTCAGGAGTTCGTGCTCCGCCAGATGAACTTCTCCCATTCCACCTTTTCCCAACGGTGCTTTGAGGTGGTATTGTCCGAGACGATTGGCTTCGAAGGACTGACGGTGAAGATGATGGATGGTGTCAACCCCCAGAATCGATGTTATTCCCGCAACCAAAAAGACGAGTGGGATGGTGACCAAATGTTCTATGGTCACAGCCCGACTAACGTCGGGATGAAATAGCCAGCACGCATACAGCAACGCGATGGGCAATAGCGCAATGACTGCGATGACGACAGCCGCCCGTCGGAACGAATTTGGAATGAACAAAGCGTACGTGTAGATGAGAACCAGCCAGTAACCCCCCTGAAAACTGAAATGCCCCTGTGAGACGCTTTGCATTTCCATTGTTGCCCATGAGAACACCGCGAAAAACAGGGCCGTCAGACCGAAGGCGGCCACCTCCATGAGTCGCAACACACGTGAACTGAGGCACTGTCGAGCCAGCGTCAACCACAGGGCGCCGGCAAATAGGATCAGCGTTAGTAACGTGTGGGCAACAAGAAGGAACAGATCAACGGGTCGGGTGCTATCACCTAACAGATAGTGAACTGGCAAAAACACTGCAAAACCAAGGCTCAGGACCCACAGGGCAAGCTTCAGTCGGCGGCGCAGGACTGCGTCAATCTCACAAGTCCAATCTTTGCCCGACCCAGTCACAAATTGAACTGGGCCGCATCGGACGGAGCCGGGTTCCTGGGATGTCAGTCCACTATCCAGTGGGCTGCCTTTCAAAGAGAACTCGACAGTTGGGGCATCGCCCAATGATGTTTTGGTGGTTGCCTCGTTTGTCACCTGAGTGACCCCTCAATATAGGGAGAACATCATCTCGATTTCACATTGCGTGATACGTCTCTCATGCCCCATCCGTCTTGTCCAGCCCCGAAACAGTAACAGTATTGTACACGTTAGAACAGCCTGAGACGCAATTCAAAGTCTGAACTACTCTCGCCGGTCAAATTAATGGCTCCAAAACGGCGTCGAGACGTTCTTTTGGTAGCTGGTAGGGGCAATTTATGAATTGCCCCCAACCTATGGGTGAGAATTGAGCTGGTGGTGGGCACCGATCCGAATGACGTGCTGGGCTGCAAATTAAAATGTCGAGAAAAACACCCTCCTGACCGCAAAGGTTGCGGTCAAATCGCATGTCCGGTGAGACTCTCTATCAGTTTATCGCTTTCAAGTACAGCAACCACTCGCCTTCGCCCGGGACCTTAACCTGCGTTGATTTGCCCGAGGCGCGCAAAGTCCCGGCTGATTGCTCGTTCCGACTGCGGGTCTCGAACCATTGAACTTCATAATGACCGACTGCCAACTGAATCTCAGCGCGGTCGGTCTTTTCCGGGAAGAAGACAAGATATTCCTTTCCCGGATTCGCCAAACAGTAGTTAGTTGACGAGAGATTCGGTTGCGGCGTCATGCTGGCCAGATCGACCCGTTGCGACCATGTTCGCACATCGCCCATGGCCTTTCGGATATCTTCCGTCCAGTTCAGGTCGGGGCCTCGGGAAAGAATCTTACCATCGTAGGGATCCATGAAAATGGGATTCATTCCCCGCAGGAAGGATTTCCACACCCATGTGCGACTTCCGCCAATGCCCCAGAGGTGATCCGTATCGTTGATGATGACCTTTGAGCCATCAGCCGCCGGTGGATCGTCACGGTAACCTCCTTCTGGATTCGGCGATATCCAATCCGCTGGGCTGTCGAACAATGTCCTGTTGCTTCCCCCTCGATACTGGAAGGTCATTCCGACCGGATGTTGTCGGCCTTTTTCTTTTTCATAAGCCTTGATGAAACGAATCATCTCGTATTGCCAGTCCGTTGAAGGTGGGTGGTTCTCATTAGAGATTTCGTAGAGGACGTTATCGAACTCATTGACGGTATCAATCACGCGGCGGACATACGCCTTTTGAATCTCTAGGATTCGCGGCTCCTTCAACTCGTGGATTTCGACGGCTTTGCCGTCGCCATCGAGGTCGCCTTTGATGCCGTTGACGTTGTTGTCAGGATGAAAAGGATGGAACTCATAGGCATTTGGAGAAAACTGAAGTCCCCAGCCTTCAAAGAGCATGATCGAAACGTAGATGCCTCGTTTCTGAGCCAATTTGACCCGCTCCTTGAGCCGCGAAAAGTAAGTGTCATCGAATTGAGTGAGGTCGAACTTTGGCTTGCCGTCGCGGGCTGTGCCCGGGCCTGTTCGTTTCCATGGGTGGGGAAAGGCGTGGTGGACCTGGGCATTGGGGTCACGGTTGCCCGCCGTATCCCAGGTCAGCAATTCCCACGTCCACATTCGCACGAAATTATGGTTGTACTTTTCGAGGAAGTCCAAGTAGGCCAAAAAATCGAAGGGCGGCGGGGGATCACCCGGCCCCATATCAACGAGATTGTTCCAGGTGTGAGAACCGACCATGAGGATTGCTTTTCCTGAATCGTCGGTAAAATATCGCGGATTATTTGGATGAACACGCAAGACACCACGAGCGGGTTGCTTCTGGCGTGCACTTTCCGTCCAGGAAGTCAAAGTCGCGGAGACGTGTCGGACAGAGTCAAATGCATTACTCTTTTGGGCCGACGAAGCTGTGCGATTTTGAAGGATCACCGCCACCCAGGGACCGACCTCCGGTGCTTTCAGCGGGACACGCTCGCCTGCTTTGAGGTTTGCCTCCGGCCCCCATTGTCCCGTCGAAACGTTAATCCAGCAGACGGAAAGCTCTTTCGGCCAGCGAGAAAGATTAACCGTGACCTCGCCGCCGTTGGTGAAAAAGATCACGCATGCTTGCCCCGCCTTAGCCGTCGCATAGGCCTCATTAGGCTCGCGCTCGTTGAGTAACTCCATCGCTGGTTGAAGCTCCCACCACGGGATAAGAGATTCCACCTTTCGTGCGGCCTGGATGGAGGCCTTAGCCTTATCTGACAGTCCCAGCCCCGATTCTGGCCGGTGAAAACGCACCGCGGCCGCTCCACCGAGAAGAAGCCGCCAGAATCGCTCGACCCCATCTTGATCGGTGCCGTACCGACCTGTGTCAGCCCCATAAATCTTGACACTATTGAGAGGCCGAGGCTGTTTCTTGACGTAATCCCGAACCCACTGGAAATTGTCCCAGTGTGTTTGTCCCTTTTGGTGATTGTTTTGAGAAATATCGACAAAGGCGTAGAGCTCGGGATGGTCGAGTGTCCTGCGATGTCGTGGCGCCGTCAGGTCCCAATCGTCCCACATCTCCGTAACAAACACCTGTTTCCCCGCTTCCTTTGCTCTCCTGTGGATGTGTTCTGCCCAGAACTTGGCCCAGGCTTCTTCCCCCGACGTTTCGTTGTCAATGCAGTAGAGGACGTGGTCGTACTGGAGGGAATAGGACAGCATTTTGTCCACAAATCGCTGCTGATAAGGAAACACAACCTTATTGTTTCGTTGATACGGTGTCGTGAAAAAGAAAGGCTGTTTGTTGGTGCCCGGATGATCGGGATAATGCTCTGCAAACCCCGATTCCTCATATGAGTAATTGATGTTGTTCTTGGGATTGTAGGGGTGCAGTTCCCAGTTGTCGCGAGAATAATCAAAACGATCCCAGACCTCGATCTGCACGATGATATTGCGTTCTTTGGTCCATTTGAGAAGATTCTCAAACCGTTGCCAGTACTCGTCATTCCATTGATTGAGATCGTACTTGCCGTTATCAAGCTTCTTGAACGGATAAACTTCAAATCCCTTATCTGGCCGATCGCTCATCGTATTTCGGATGTAATTCGCTCGAATGGCGGCCATCTCGTCGAGGTGTTCTTTGAGGTCGGGAATCTGGAAGAGATTGTCATCCTTGCTTCCCCCAATCAATACCACAGGTTTGCCGTTGTATTCCCAAAAATAGGGATTCTTCGGCCAGGGACGGATGCCGGTGTCTTGTCCAATAAGAACACCAGACCCTAACAACACGAGGGAAACGCCGATCAGCCAGTGTGTAAATCGCTTCAATTGAGGGTGCATGATTTAACCTCCCCAAATAATGGCCATTCCGGAGTACAAGGACCTGCTAAACGCGTTGTCATATCCGAAAAGCCAAGCCCTCAAAAAACCTCAGCAAAACAATTGAACACCATGGGAAAGCTTGAAACATCACTCACGTGCGGACTGGTAATTAAGGCAATCCCCGCAATAGCGTGAGCAAAGCATTCGTCATGGCTGAGTTGTAACGATCAACGTTGGTTACATGAAAGATAAACCGTTTCTCGCTGTCGCTGGGTTCCCATTCAACAAAACCTCCTTCACACCTGCGAATTTCGATGGGAGCAAACTCAAAAACAGACGGTTTTTTATCATCGAGAGCCACCAATTCTCCTTCAGGCGTGACCTTGAATCCCGCAGCATGGATGAACCCACCGGTGCACCACATATTTCGAGGTTGCTGAGCAATGGCCGAGAGCAACGTTTGATCTTCTTCAGCGAGAAGATATTGAAGCCAATCGGTGGACGGTTTCTGACCAGTTGCACCCGCATGGAAGACATAGCCGAAGAACTTGCGAACTAAGGGACTCACCTGGCTCAGCACATCTCCCTGTTGAAATCGGAAATATGTGGCATACTCGCTGACTTGAACTCTGCGAACGTCCTCGAAACAGGGCATCCAGTAAACAGGGCAAGGAAGCTCAAACATGGCCCGGTAGGCTGCCGGGTCCAGGGTGACATTCCATTCCAGGTGGCTCTTACCGGAGGCATCAGGCCGGCTCGCCCCGGCATTCAAATAGACAGCGGCACACTTTTCGGCGAAAAGGTCCGGGCGAAGCCTTGCAGCCGTGGCAATGTCCCGACATGAACCGGCAACGCTAATGCCGACCGGTTTCTTTGACCCTTCGAGTACTTCTAGCAGCGTATGAAGGCGCCGGCGCGTGGCCTCGTCCTTATCGAAGCCGATGTCCGGTGTATAGGGATGTGGCGAACCGACAATGACGGGCACCTTTAGTCCCGTGATGTAGTTCATTTGGCAAACCGCCAGAACGTCGGGGTCTTTGCCCGAGTTTGGTCGGGGAAAATCGATCAAGACGGCCTGAAGATCAACCGCTCCCTGAAAGGCCAGGGCATAGGCCGTCGCCAAATCCCAGTGGTCATCCGGATCATCATGGGGGCGGAACAAGTCTGTTGCCACGATCAGAGGCACCCGTTTGCGTGTGAGGGAGGTTTCTTTCCCCTGTGAACTGGAACTCAAAAAGAGATATCCCCCGAGACCTAATCCCGCCAAAGCCGTCCGCCGAGAGAACTTCAGGGAATCAGAAAGGTCCATCATCGATGCCATCCCGCGCAACGTGTCACTTACCGTTTCAAGGGCTTGCGAAGCGTGCACAATTATGAGCTTTTCAGGTGATCATGTTATAGCCTGAGTCGAGCTTGATGGCCAGTGTTCCTGGCACGATCTTGGCGAATCACACCGTTCCGATAGAATAACGATTTGCTGATTTTGCATGCGACGGCGGACGAGAATCAGGTAGATTGAGCGGAGCGGACGACCGGTCTGTCCTTGGTTGCTTCACGTTGAAAAGGAGGATGCGAACAGGGTGTCTTCGACCTGGTTGGAATTGAGTGAACAAATCCTTAAGGGAAAGTTGCTGACGCGCGATGATGCCCTTGCGATTCTTCGCGCACCAGATACGGAAATCTTGGAAATCCTTGCCGCCGCGTACCGTGTCCGGCGTCATTTCCATGGCACACGGATGTGCCTCAACTTTTTGATCAACGCCAAGAGTGGTCTTTGTGGAGAAGACTGTGCCTACTGCTCTCAATCGAGGGTTTCGACAGCTTCGGTGCCGCAGTATCCGCTGGTGGATGAAACCGAAATCCTTGAGGGAGCCAGGATGGCGGTGGCCAACAAGGCTTCCACGTATTGCATAGCGATCTCCGGTCGGTCGCCCGGTTCTTCGGAACTCAATCGGCTTTGTGAAGTCATCCGGACCATCAAGCAGACGTTTCCCCTGCGGCTTTGCTTATCGCCAGGCCTGCTCGATTCGCAGCAGGCAAGGCAGCTCAAAGAGGCTGGACTGGATCGCATCAACCATAATCTGAACACCAGTCGGGCGTACTATCCGAAAATCTGCTCCACCCACAGCTATGATGAAAGGCTTGCGACGCTTCGTGCCGCGAGAGAGGCGGGCCTTGAACTCTGTTGCGGGGGTATCATCGGCATGGGTGAAACGGATGAGGACGTGGCTGAGTTCGCTCTGACCTTGGCCGAACTTTGTCCGGAGGCGATTCCGATCAATTTCCTGATTCCCATCCAGGGAACGCCTTTACAGGATCGTCACGAGTTGAGGCCTCTGTATTGTCTCAAAGCCCTTGCTCTTGTGCGTCTTGCCAGTCCTCGATCAGACCTGCGGATCGCAGCAGGCCGTGAAGTCCACCTTGGGCCTCTTCAGCCGTTTGGACTGTTTGTGGCAAATTCGATCTTTGTCGGCGACTATTTGACAACCCGGGGTCAACCGCCGGAACAAGATTACGCCATGATTGAGGCACTGGGTTTTGAGATCGAGCGGATTTGTCACGCTCAGGGTTGAGTTGGGGAAAGTAAACTCAGCCCGTGTCCGCTGGACTTTTCTTTATTCGACACTTGACTAGGGCTAATACACTGCAAAGAATAGACTGCTGCAACCTTTGGGCGAATCCTGAACTTGGATGATTTTTTCCCGGAGCTAGACCATGATAGCTCGTAAGTTATGGGCATTATATCCTCTTGTGTTTGCGGGGATGCTTGGATTGTGCGCCGTGGGAAGCCACGCCGCAACGATCACGAAACAGGGCGTTTCGTGGGAAACAGCTTGGTTGCCGACCGCAGCTAGCTTGACTCATTCTCCGGTGCAGGCTCCAACCGCAACGGGTTCTCCTGTGTTTGTTTTTGGTTCGGCCTGGAATCCGGTTGGTTGGCAAACAGGTCAACATAAGACGGTCGGAGAACTTCTGGCCGGGGTGGTGAGAGCCTCCAGCGGTAAGAACCGTTCTCTCAATTTGGGTCCAGGCTGGCCGAGCGGCTCGCTCACTTATGATCAGCTTTACGCCGAGGTTGAACTGGGCTGGGGCATGGAAAACGGCCGACCCGTCGGATTTCAAAATCGTGCAAGTTGGGATCTGGCCATCTATGAAAACGGCTATCCACCCTTGCAAGATAGCCAAGGTCGGTACCGCGGTGGTAGTGACGTGTTCTTGGTATCACTGGGTTACTATGTCGAGACCGGGAATGGGTGGGATGTTCAATGGACGTCATATCGCTATACGAAACCCACAGGATATGAACCGAGTGCCGTGTGGGCTGATAACAACGGTAACCCAAATGACGGCAATTTTGGCGAGACAGCAAGTTGGGGTAGTGGTCCTACCTACTTGACACTCATTGATGCGAGTGACTTTGGACTGGATTTGAACACATGGATTGTGGCTGTGCGAATTCGAAATGCCGTGTACGGTTGGGATTGGGTGACGAACCCCTCCGGAGAAGGTTGGGTGGTTACCAACCACGTGCAGATTGATGGATACTACCAATTTCAGGACTACCAGGGTCGATTGGTGTCCACCTATTACCATCCCAAGTACAGTACATGGGAACCCCGCTACGATCCAGATATCACCGTGGTCGTCCCGCTTAATCAGGTCGCGGTTGTCCACACTCCTGAACCCACGTTATTGACCCTCATAATTTCAGGGGTGGGGGCACTTGGATTGATGAGAATACGGTCTCGGGGAAAGAGAGCTGTAGCGGCTCCGTCGTAATTCATATACGACCGCTCTACCATTCCCATCCCAGTGGCGATCGGAACGCTTTCGATTGCCGATGCGGAAGGTCGTCTTTTTCATGTGGCCAATTCGTGAATTGCCCCCTACATTTATTTTGCGTCAACGGTTGTTCCGACCTTCGTGCGAAATTGAGGCGGTAATCCTTAGAGACATCGGCCTTATCCCCTCCATGGCGATATAAAGTAAAACATTATCGAGGGGATACGCAAAATCTCTCTAGTTTGTTCTCCGGAAATCTGGTAACCTCCTCAGTCCGCCGTAGTTTTGGAGGGCAGTCCATCGAATCTAAGAATCTCAGGAGGAGAAGATGAACTTTTTCAATTGGATCCGCGAGGGTGTTAGACAGGCCGTTCTTTTGGGCGTTGCCGATGCTGTGGACAGTCTAGGGACTTCGCCGGACGGTGGCGATTATCGCCAACGAATTGGCGAATACCTGCGTGCGACCCCTGACGCCGGGCAATGGAAACGGCTGGCGGTCTCGGCTCAGGCAGGCGGCTCAGGCCGGAAAAAGTTGGGACGAGGTTTGGAGGAAATCCAGGCCGTGGTCAATCCCCCCAATGAGGCACGTCGGTAAAGGTCCCGATGCATTGGCGCTAGCAATCGCTTGAGCGAACTCACGTAGTACTTGAAACATTAAGACCCGATCCAAATCATCCGATCTGGACCGGGTCTTGTTATTCATGTGACTGGCGTGTCTGTGCGACTGGCTTAGCCTTGATAATCCGCAACAATCAGGGCGACGTTGTGCCCGCCAAAACCAAAGCTATTTGACATAGCGGCTTTCATTCGGCGTTCACGCGGTACATTCGGCGTATAATCCAGATCGCATTCGGGATCCGGTGTCTCATAATTGATTGTTGGAGGAATCACACCTTTCTTGACGGCGAGGAGAGAAATAATCAGCTCAACACCGCCACTTGCCCCCAGTAAATGGCCGAGCTGGCTCTTCGTGCTTGACACGCTGACTCTCTTGGCGTAATCACCGAAGACGTTCTTGATGGCTACGGTTTCTGCCCGATCGCCGAGCGGAGTGCTCGTACCGTGTGCGTTGATGTAGCCGATGTCTTCCGGATTCAGCTTGGCATTCCGAAGGGCGTCGGCCATCGCCCGGGCTGCTCCTGTACCGTTTTCATCCGGTTGCGTGATATGACCGGCATCAGAACTTGCCCCGTATCCGAGCAACTCACCGAGAATTGTCGCGCCGCGCCGCTTGGCGTGTTCAAGATCTTCCAGGATCACAATCCCAGCACCCTCGCTAAGGACGAATCCATCGCGATCTCGGTCGAAAGGTCGGCTAGCTTTCTCTGGGGCCTCGTTGCGCTCAGACAGGGCGCTCATGGCGGTAAAACCCGCAATTCCCAAGGGCGTGACGGCTGCTTCCGTGCCGCCCGTGATGACCACGTCAACCTCACCGAACTGGATTTCCTTGGCTGCCTCCACCACTGCGCTTGATGCACTGGCACACGCCGTGACCACTCCGTAACTCGGCCCTTTGATACCGAACTGGATCGAAACGCAACCGCTCGCAGCGTTCAGCATCATCTTGGGGATTGTAAATGCTGAAACGCGCTCCGGGCCTTTTTCCAGCAGGCGACGGTGTTGCATCTCAATTTCACCCAGCCCACCAACTCCGGAGCCGATAATCGCAGCGCACCGGTAAGGGTCTTCACGACTGAAATCCAGCCCAGATTGCCGAACCGCATCGGTGGCTGCGACCACGGCGTACTGAGCGAACCGATCGATGCGTTTTGCCTCTTTGGCATCGATATAACCCGTCGGGTTCCAGTTGCGGATCTCGCCTCCAAATTTCACCCGGAAAATGGAGGTGTCGAAGCCCTGAATCAAATGGATGCCGCTTTCACCCCGACAAAGCCGCTCCCAGAGGTCCTCCACCTGGCAGCTCAGCGGTGTGACAACGCCCATTCCCGTTATGACAACGCGTCGCTTCATGCGTGCTCATCCGAAGTTGCTGTGCTGCCTTCACCTTCAACCGCGGCCTTGATGTGATCGATGGCCTGACCCACCGTCTGGATCTCGGAAGTCACTTCTTCAGGAATCGAAATATCGAATTCGTCCTCAAGAGCCATGATCAATTCGGCCAGATCGAGCGAGTCGGCTCCGAGATCATTGACGAAATGGGACTCTCGAGTGATCTTATCCTTTTCCGTTGCCAGACTCTCTGCAACGATGTTGATGACACGTTCTTCAATCGATGCCACGACAGTCATCCTCCTTTTCTTCTCGTTTGTCAACAACCGGAGGCGAAAACCTCGTCTGAACTGTTTTTAGCGTTTACTCCGTTGGCAAACCCGACTTAATCGCCTCGATCCTCAGTGAGATGCCAACCCATTCAACCACGTCGCAACTTTATTACGTTACATGGTTTTCTCGCAAGTGTCCATACCGAGAAGGCCCAATCAAGCGATGTGGAAATCCTTTCTGGCTGGCGATCGCCTACCCCATTGACGGCACCGGTTTCATTCGGCCAACCCGCCATCCACGCGGATCACCGTCCCGGTGATAAAAGAAGCCGCATCACTTGCCAGAAACAGGACAGCGTCAGCAACATCCTGGGGATCACCCAAACGCCCGAGCGGCGTCCGTTTCTTAATCTCCTCCAGGGTTTGTTCCCCAAGGGCTTGCGCCATCTCCGTGGCGATAAAACCGGGGGGCCACCGCATTAACGGTGACCTGACGGGAAGCCAACTCCTTGGCGACCGTTCGGGTAAAACCAATCACTCCCGCCTTGGATGCCGAGTAATTTGCCTGGCCTGGATTGCCCATTAACCCGGAGATACTCGCAATGTTAATGATCCGTGCCCCGCCCACTTTTATCAGGTACCTGGCCGCGGTCCTGGTAAACAAAAACGTTCCCCGCAAGTTAACATTGATAACGGCATCCCACTGGTCGTCTTTCATTCTCACCAGAAGACCATCTCGTGTGATCCCGGCGTTATTGACCAGGATATGCAAACTGCCCATTTTCTCAATCACGGCTTCGATGGTCTTGGCAACCTGATCGCTATTTGTGACGTCGCAGGCCAACCCAATCGCTTGCGCCTTTCCCAGGGCAAGGATTTCCCCGGCCACCGACTCCGCGGCCGTGCCGTTCACATCGACGCATGCGACCGCCGCCCCGGCCCGGCCCAACGTGAGGGCAATCGCCCGCCCGATACCGCGTCCGGCTCCGGTCACGCAAGCCACCTTACCGCTCAAATCGACCTGTATTCGCGGAAGATGTCCTTCCATTGTGGCGCCTTCCTAATTTGGTCTTGTGCTTCGAATCTCAGCCTGTTATTGACCGACAGCGCATCGAGCCTGTCAGTATCCCGATTTACGAACTTGGTATGGCCTCGACGGCACCGAAGTCACACCTCGATATTCTGGCACGTCACGCCGCGTTCGATTCTGCGAAGGAGTCCGCGAAGGACTCTTCCTGGCCCGACTTCGTAGAAGTTGTCGAATCCCTCACTGATCAGGTAACGCATTGAGTCTTCCCAACGCACCGGTTCGATGACCTGGCGAATCAGCAATTGCCGGATCTCCTCGGGGTCGTTGTGAGGACGCGCGTCAACGTTTGACACGACGGGGATGCGAGGCTTGCGCAGGGAAACTTTTTCCAATGCGACCGCCAATCGTTCGTCGGCAGGACGCATTATCGGGGTATGAAAAGCTCCCGCAACCGCAAGCGGAACGGCTTTCATGGCTCCCATTTGGGTTGCTATTTCAGCCGCTCGCTCACATGCCCGGAGTGCTCCCGAGATGACGATATTTCCTGGACAAAGCAAGTTGGCAACTTGAAGGATCTCACCCTGCCGTGCCTGGTCGCAGATAAGTTCGACCTGGGACCTTTCCATGCCCAGAATGCTCACCATCCCTCCAGGTGTCGCATCGGAGGCATCCTGCATCGCCTCGCCACGTTTCTGGACCAACCAGACCCCATCTTCGAATTCCAGAACCCCGGCGAAGACCAACGCTGTGTATTCACCGAGACTCAAGCCAGCCGTGGCCTCGCATGACAAAACGACGTCAGGGGCTTCAGCACGGATTGATTCAAGTGCGGCCAGGCTTGTCACAAAGATCGCTGGCTGACTTATCACGGTGGAATCCAGGTCCTCCGCAGGACCTTCGAAACACACCTTGGCGAGGTCGTAACCGACGATCTTACTCGCCCGTTCGTACAATGCCCTGGCGGAAGGGAGGGAATCGTAGAGCCGGCGTCCCATCCCCACCGTTTGGGCCCCTTGACCTGGAAATAGGAAAGCGATTCGTCCCAAGGTTGCGTCACCTATGAAGATTTCTTGCTCTTCGCTTGCCGCTGTTTCTTGCGCCGATCAAGATCCTCGAAATCCGTCACAGCCCGGCCCATGTAGTACCCACACTTCGGACACATGACGTGGGTTGGCACAGGCTCGTTGCAATTCGGGCAATAACTTGGCGGCGCCACCACCAAATAATCATGAGACCGGCGGGCACCCGTCTTCGCGTTACTCTGTCTTCTTTTTGGGACAGCCATTGAAATCCCTCGCAATCAACAACGCAGGAAAGTTTATACAAAAATATGTCAGTCAATATCTATCGCAAAAATATTTGGCTTCACCGCAAAAACCGTCATTGTATCGGCTTTTACCAACGCCACCGAGCCGACTGCATACGATGGGCGCACGGTGAAGATATGAAAAGCTTTATCTTAAGGCACTCTACGGCCACCGTCAACGCGGGTGGAATTGCCGGGAAAGGGGCAGATCGCCCCAGTTTGTGCATCTCAGTTGTTGGCGGAATCTTGCATCATGGGCCGGGACTGTCCAAGATTGCCTAATTTCCGCCTTTTTACAGGCCGACCCTTTGAAGGATCTCGAAGACCAATCCCGGGTTGGGCTGATTCGTTAGGGGTTTGGGATGGAAGCTTCGGCCTCCGCCAGCAGGGGCAATTCATGAATTGCTTTTCCCTATCGATTGCCTTGTCCGCCCAGCGCGTTATTGGCAGATGGAACCCCCCTGTTGTTCCCCGTATCGTGCGTGCAAAAGTGGGGCGAAAGCCTCGTCCTTTGGAGGGACGGCACCGTTCCCGCCTTTCACAAGGACCGCACAAAAATCTTGGCCGGACACGACGAGGCTTCCTCTTTCGGGAGCCTTAACAGTCCACCACACCCTGCGATTATAGTGCGAACCAATAGACAGCTTTCACGACCAGCGGGACGCCGAATTGGGAAGCCTCCCGCGCCGTGCGGAAACGTGGTATCCTGAACATGATGGGCAGGGTCGGGATGCGTACCTGTTTTTCCTCGAATGCCGTCAACGAGAATATTGATAGTCCCTGCCTTTGCCTAATCCAGCACCGGGTCGTGGAGGAGTTTTGCGCGCCTGTAGCTCAGGGGATAGAGCGGCGGTTTCCTAAACCGTAGGTCGCAGGTTCGAATCCTGCCAGGCGTACCTTCCCATCTTACCGCGAGTTGCGGCACCCTGGGTTTGCAATCGTCCCGGGCCGCAATCGTTGGAAAACGGCGACTTCTCGACGCAACGTTACGCCAGTTCACATAAGCACTTACATCTGGTCAAGTGTCTCGGCTGGTCTCCGACAAAAAGTCTCTTCCGGGATCGCATCTCCGCACCGTGAACCGAAAGTTCATAAGCCCCCACAGCGGTCTCGGTGTCTCTCGCTGCGGCCAACCGGCCTTTTAGAATCCCGTCGCGGATTGCGCGATTTCTCCGTCGGAACGTTCGGCAGCGTTTCCGGCAAGTTTAGATAATGCTCCACCGCATGAAAGCAAGAATCAAAATTTCCGACATCGGCGAGGGAAACGGCATATATAAAGAGCAGGTCACCCAGGAAAGGAGCCTGTGCTTATGCCGAAACGTATCCGCCCACAACAGAACCCGCAAGACCCCCCGCAGGAACTGACGCCACAAGAACGGTGCCAGCAACTGGCCGCGATCTTGGCCCGGGGTGTGGCCCGCTATCTAACTATATCTCGTTAAAGTACCAACTGTTCCAGCCCATGCCGGGCGAATCATCGTTCTATCCCCGGCGAGCCGGAAAACGCTCGCGAATTAAGACCTTGAACTTCCACAAAACCCGAGGCTCACTGTGTTTGAGAGCTTACAAGAGTAACACGGGACTTGACCCGACATCGGGTCCTTTTGTCCGCAAAATGGGAGATTATCCGACATGCTTGACATCCAGAAGGAAATCGCCGCCTTGGCCGGAATGACGGCAGGCGAATTGGCCCGGCGCTACGGTGAGCTGTTCGGTGAGGCGACCCGCTGCCGCAATCGGGCGTATCTGGTCCGCAAAATCGCCTGGAAGCTCCAGACCTTAGCGGAAGGCGACCTGTCGGAGCGTGCCCGCCGCCGGGCCGAGGAGTTGGCCCAGGGCACACCCCTTCGCGTCATGTCGCCCAAAAGGCCGTCGGCCCAGCTTGTCGAAACCCTGACTGCCGAATCACCGAGAGTCGATCCCCGCTTGCCTCCGCCCGGTAGCACGATCGTGCGTCAATATCGGGGGCGAGTCATTCGGGTCCTCGTCCTAACAGAGGGATTTGAGCTGGAAGGCCAACGTTACGCCTCACTATCGGCGGTGGCCAAGGCGATCACGGGAAGCCATGTCAGTGGCTACCGCTTCTTCGGTCTGGGGGGAAAGCGGTGAACCGGAGAAGACTCCCAGACCCGCCGCCCCCTTCCAAGGTGCGGTGTGCCATCTACACCCGTAAGTCCACCGAGGAGGGTCTCGACCAGGAGTTCAACTCCCTGGATGCCCAGCGGGAGGCGGCCGAGGCGTACATCCGCAGTCAGGCTGGGCAAGGCTGGATCCTGCTGCCGGAGCGTTACGACGACGGCGGATTCACGGGTGGCAACATGGAGCGGCCGGGACTGCGGCATCTCTTGGCCGACATCGAAGATGGTCAGATCGACTGCGTGGTGGTTTACAAAGTCGATCGTCTGAGCCGTAGCCTGCTCGACTTCTCGCGGCTGATGGAGATCTTCGAGCGTCACAACGTGTCGTTTGTCTCCGTCACCCAGCAGTTCAACACCGCCACCAGCATGGGTCGGTTGGTCCTGAACGTGCTTCTGTCGTTTGCCCAGTTCGAGCGGGAGATCATCGGTGAGCGGATCCGTGACAAGATGGCCGCCACCCGACGGCGGGGCAAATGGACCGGTGGGACGCCGATTCTCGGCTACGACCTAGACCGTTCCCAAGGTCGTCCCCGGCTGGTCATCAATGCTGAGGAGGCGGCCCGTGTGCGGGAAATCTTCCGCCTCTACCGATCGTTGGGCTCATTGTTGCCGGTGGTCCAGGAGCTTAACCGCCGCGGCTGGCAAAACAAGGCGTGGAAGGGCAGGCGGGGACGGATTAAGGGAGGGCGGCCCTTCGGCAAGAGTTCCCTCCATGCCTTGCTCACCAACCCACTGTACATCGGCAAGATCCGGTACCGAGGGGCGTTGTATCAGGGCGAACATGAGGCGATCGTCGATGCCGAGGTCTTCGAGCAAGTGCAGGCCATGTTGCGGCACAACCGCCAGGTAGGCAATGTGACCAATCGGAACAAGTACGGGGCCTTGCTGCGGGGACTACTCTTCTGCAAAGCCTGCGGCCGGGCCATGACCCATACTTTCACTTGCAAAGGGCAGCGACAATATCGCTACTACACCTGCACGCGGGCGATCCAGAATGGCCATAAGGTGTGCCCTTCCGGGTCGTTGCCCGCGGGCGAAATCGAACGGGTCGTGATCGACGAGATTCGGGCCATCGCTAATGACCGCGGCTTGCAGGCCGAGGTGCTCCGGCAGGTCCAGGAGCACTTTGCGGCCGAGCGGGCAGAACTGACCACTGAAGAGCGCCAGCTGAAGCGGGAACTCAGCCGCTATGATGCTGAACTGCGGCGGCTGAGTGCGAGCCATGGTGCGGCCGAGCAGTTGGCGGAACTCCACGACCGGATGGCCCAAGGTGAAAGACGGCTCGGGGAGATCCGGCAGCGGCTTCAAGAGCAAGAGCAGAACAGTCTGACTGCCGCCGACATCGATGCGGCCTTGGCCGACTTCGACGGGGTTTGGGACAGCTTAAGCACGCGTGAACAGGTTCAGCTTGTGGCCTTGTTGGTGGCCCGGGTCGAGTTCGATGCGGTCGAAAGCACGGTGGCGATCTCATTTCATCCCACGGCCCTCAAGGCCCTCGCCGATAAGCAACATGGGGGTACGCCATGATCACTGTGATTCGCCAGGTCGTCTTGACCAGAAGTGCCCGGGGGCGGAAGCAACTGGCCAATCCATCGGCTGGGGAATCGCCGCTGCCCGTCGGCCGAGTGCCGCGGGTCGCTCGCGTGATGGCCTTGGCCATCCAGTTCGACCGCTTGCTACGGGAAGGTGTGGTGAAGAACACGACCGAGCTTGCCCAGCTCTGTTATGTCACTCAGCCGCGGATTACCCAGGTCATGCAGCTTCTTCATTTGGCCCCGGACATCCAGGAAGAACTACTCTTTCTGCCGCCAATCGAACGTGGCCGCGACTGGGTCACGGAAAAGCACCTCCGCGCGATCGCCGCTGAACTCGACTGGCAGAAACAACGGCGGATGTGGATGGAGGTCAAGCTCCGAGTTCAGTGACCACCGATTCCCAACTGCCAGCCAAGCCATAACTATAAGTCAATTCTATGATTCATTGCGATCCTTGCTTTGTTGTTTGTTGGACAGTATGCCACAGGTGCTTGCCAGTATCAGTCCAAACATAGATATCCAATCGGTGTTGGTTCTGGGACACAGGTTCTACATCTGGGGTAGCTACGCCAACTGCGCCAAGTGTCGACCCGTCTTTAAGACCGTTGGTTTGTACTTCTCCCAGGCCATCATCCATGTCAATGAGTATCCTTCCTCACGCGAGAAGACAGGGTGGATAGCCGTGCGGAGCGGGTGGCCTTCCGTTGACGAGGCAGCATGGTAGAATACTCAGTTAGATGGCCAACGGGCTGGAACTGAGGTAACAAGGTGGCGATGGACACTAGCCTTCTCGGAATCACCGATACCACTCGGCGCCAGATCAACCGTCAGCTTGCCGACACGCGGGCAGTGCTCGGGCAGTTTATGACACCCACGCCGGTTGCTTCATTCATGGCCGGGCTGTTTCAAACCCATCGCAGCTACGTGCGCATCCTTGACCCGGGTGCAGGAGTCGGGACTCTGACGGCGGCGCTTCTTGACAGGTTTCTCCAGCATACCAAGCCACCCAGGAACGTTGTGGTCACGTGCTATGAGATCGATGCTCGGCTCGTTGAGGCACTACGTAGAACGCTGGAGACATGCCGTCTGTTATGCAGGCATCGCGGGGTTACGTTGACATATGAAGTGCGCTACGAGGACTACATCGAGGCGCGGACAATGGCCAGTTGCGGCCTCTTTCGGGAGGAGGATGAGCCTTATCATTGTGTCATCATGAACCCGCCATACCGTAAGATCAACAGTAACTCGAAGACAAGGCTGCAACTTCGGGCCATTGGGATTGAGACGAGCAATGTTTACTCGGCTTTTATGTTGCTGGCTGCCCGGCAGTTAGCCGAGGGCGGAGAGTTCGTGTCGATTAGCCCCCGCAGCTTTTGCAACGGTCCATATTTCCGTCGGTTCCGCCAGGAACTAATGAGGCTGCTTGACGTGAGACACATACACCTCTTCGAGTCACGAACCGACGTTTTCCGCGAGGACAATGTTCTCCAAGAAAACGTGATTTTATATGGTGTTCGCGCGGCTGGCCAAAGTCCTACTGTTGAGGTGTCCATCACGAGTCGTGATGGACACGTATCCCGGCAGACACTCTGCTGGGACCAGGTGGTTCGACCGGATGACCGTGAGGCGATCATCCACATTGTTACGGATGCGGTCGGTAACGATGTGATACAGAAGTTGGCACAACTGTCCGGGCGATTGGATACATTGGGGCTCAGCGTATCCACGGGACGGGTGGTTGACTTCCGAGTTCGCCCATACTTGCGGTCAAGACCAGGTGACGACACAGCTCCGCTTATTTACCCCGTCCACTTCCGCAAGGGGCGCGTCGTTTGGCCAAACTACAATACCCGTAAGCCCAACGCAATCGTTGCCTGCGAGGTGACGGCTAACCTCCTGGTGCCTAAAGGCTTCTACGTCCTCACGAAACGATTTTCAGCCAAAGAGGAGAGTCGCCGCATTGTAGCGGCACTTTACAACCCACGAGACGTTCCAGGCGACCAGGTTGGATTTGACAACAAGACGAACTACTTTCACGCGAATGGATCGGGGCTAAACGAAAGCCTCGCGCGAGGGCTGGTGACGTACCTCAACTCGACTATTGTAGACCAATACTTCCGACTATTTTCAGGCCACACGCAAGTCAACGCAGCCGATCTGCGGCGCATTCCGTATCCTACCCCAGAGCAGTTGGAGAGATTAAGCACAGAGGTCAACGACCTGGGCGACCAACACGCCATCGACACGGCTGTGGAGCAACTGTTCTAGTTACTCTTGTACAGGGACGGGACGCCCTCGCGGCGATACTGTTCCACCAGGGCGAGGTTTCCCTTTGCATCAAACAAGGACTGGGCGAGTGTCTCTATGTCTTGGAAGGCCGACGTCCGAAAATACGCGGCACCTCGCTGTTCATCGCGGCGCATACGCACGTCGCGAAAAGCGGCAGCCAACTTGTAGATGTCCGTCCACCACAGCCCAATTGTCCTGAAACCTACTGTTGGAGGCTTCCATAGCTCGAGCACTTGTGCGTGGATGAGGTAACACGGAACGTCGAGCGCCCTTACATGATGCAGAATCGAGTCGCAGTCCGAGACGTCCAACTGGAATGCGCTCATTTCTCTAATGGAACTTCGGCCGGTTTTGTTCTCGATCGCCATAACCACCTTACCATTCCGGTTGTCTCGTATCAGAAAGTCGAAGGGGCCCTCGCCTGAAACGTCGTCGTCACGTCGTGGTCGCAGTTCTGATATGTCGTTCTGTTCAATGACTAATTGCGGGTTGTTCGGCTCGATATACTTACGCCACCAGTCGAGAATGGCTCGTTCTGCAACGTGGTTGCGTCCGATTGAGCCGGCAACTCGCCAGCATATGTCACAAAGAAACCATGTGCGGAGGCGTACAGATTTCTCCTCGTTGCAGAGATGACAGTACCCTTGAACGCCCGTGCTGTCCCAAAGCGACGCGTTGCCGTCAAAAGCTTCTGTGGTCCACTTCTCAGCACAGGTATCGCACAAGAAGTAATACCGCAGGCGTACGTCCTTTCGCGGTTTGCGATGCCGAACACAGACCGGGTACTGGAGCTTGGGCGAGCTGCCGCTGTTATGACGCTTCGCCATCCTGTTGCAACGAAGTAAATTCGATGAACATGAACGCTTGCTTGGTGGTTCCCGTCCACATTGTGTGGATAATTGTAGCAAGACTCCGCATGGCTGCCTAGAAGGCCGCATGAACGACGAAACCCAAGTTGCAGAAGAGCTTCACGCCTTTGCTCATGCCATCGTGGCGAAACGTACCCACCGGCGTGGGGGGTGTTGGCGGGAGGACGCCGCGCAGGAACTCGTTCTGTTGGAGTGGCAGTGTGCCGCGACACGGGACCGTCGGCTTGGCCAAACACCGGATAACTAACCATGTTAAGAACTTCTGTGTGACGTCGACTCGGAACGGGAGCACGAGCTGAAGCCCGAATCGGCTTTTCAAGAATGGTACGGGGGAGAGCCTGGATTAACCTAGAAAGAATTCGCGTTTTGCGGCGTCTTGGAGACGAATAACAGCCATGTGGCAATGCTTGGGACGCGACGTTGTGGGTCATTGCCCAGGGACATGTCGATAATATCACCATTGACCGGGCGCCCCAGCAAAACATCAGTGCGATGTGTGAAGACTGGTGAAGCACACTCGTCTACGCTATTGGTATTCGCCTAACAAGCTAGAAAAGGCGAATATAGATAGCCCGGGAACTGGGCGTAATACTGTTACCTGATCCACTGGCGTGAACACTGATTCCGAGTGCAAGTGGATGAAGTATCAGCCCTGACACGTAAACAAAAGGACCTTCGAAGAGGTATCACGTGGCAATCGCGTCGCGAAGGGGGTGAACGTCAAAGATTAGCGGAACTACTCGGAGTCAGTCCGATATACCTGTGCCGGGTCGAACAGGGTAATCTCCCGCCAACCGTAGACCGCATGACGTGCACGGCGAAGCTCTTGTGCGAAAACCCCGATGAATTAGTCGCTGTGCCGGCCGTGTTCCCGAGGAGTTGCTAGCAGGCATCCAAGAGCGTCCGACGGAGTTCCCAGAGTTGTTGCGCGAGGCCAGCGGTTTGACGACCAAGCAACTCGAGCGGCTTCTCGAAATAGCAAGAAAGACAACAGAAGAAAGCCGAAAGTATGGCAAGTCGGCGATGTTAACAATGCCGGGTGGATTTCTCTAAACGCACTGACACCATCCCAAACCCACCGGAGGAGTGGCAGAACGAAGCCCCCAATTGTACCTGCTGGGTGTATCCTCTCCCGCCCGTGTTGGGGGTTGTCTCAAACCAGCTCCGGGTGGTGGCATTTTCCGGCCGTAAGTCTCCGTCAGCACCTGGAGTTTACCCAGTGTCGAAGTAGCCGTTAGCGAGGAATTTTGGTTTTGGGTGGAGAAAAAGGCCAATTTGTGTGGCCAGCCAGTCAAAAAGGTACGTGACCGTTTTGGGCAAACGCCAAGGGTGATGAAGAAAGGCTTCCCGAAGCCTCGCGTACTCCTCCTCCCCCCAAAGATTCAACCAAAAGAAAGCCAACGCCACCAAACAGATCAGCCGACAGAGACTCCGCCAACTGCGAACTAAAAAATGTTCCAGATGAAATCGTTGTTTGATCCCCCGGTTGGCGTCTTCCACCCCCCAGCGACGCCGATAGGCCTGCACATACCACCAACCAGTTCGACCCGCCCGCCGCGCCCGCGGGCTGACCAACAACATCAAAGGCTCATGGTGCACCACTCGCCAAAACACCACCAGCAGCAACTCCTCCTCCGGCAGTTCGGGTAAAAAGACCGGCTCGCTATAAACCCACCCTCGCGACGGCCAAGGCTGGGCGCCCCCCTGCTCCTCAACCTCCTGCGCACGCTGCCGCACAGACACCTCCCGACCATCCCGCGTCACAATATGCCGATCCCCCCGTTGACGAACCACGAAGGCCATCTGCCACTTGAGCATGGGTTCCAAAAGTTCCCTCCGGTCGAACCCCCGATCCAGCACCCACGTGCCACGCCCTTCTGTCACTCGCATGATCCTCTGCCAATGCCGCAAAATCTCGGCATTTTCGCTGCTCGCTGCCCCACTATAGGTCCTCAGCGGTTCGATCACCAGGGGAAATAACTGCCATCGTCCCACCCGCACGTACGCCTCCCATAAGACGTATCCCGGCACAATCCGTTCCTTCGCCTCACGCGCGTCTCGCACCCGTCCTAACCCCTCCAGGTGGCGGCTATAACACTTGGTGACCTCCGTTAAGTCGGCCACGATCAAGCTGTCCTCCTGCACCATCTCGGCCGACCAGCTCAGCAACAGCTTGCTTAAGGTTGCCGTGTCCCAATGCGGACTCTTGAGATGGCGACTCAGTCGCTTCTCAGCGGCATGGACATTGGTGAACCCACATCCCGCCGCCCGGGCAATCTTGCTCAGGTGCACATGCCCGCCCACCACCAGGCCGACAAGCATCTCCCGCAGGAATTGTTGGCGACGCGTATCGGACACCCGCCTTGCCACTCGGTCGGCGAAACCATACAATTTCCGTCGTACTTCTTTCCGTAGTCCCGCGACTCTCATTGTGGGTCTCCTTTCCTTAAAGTCCGTTTTAACTTCCTCAAGGTCAGGAGACCCTTTTTTCCTCCCTCCTGTCAAGACCCACACTGGGTGAACTCCAGCGTCAGCACCCCTTGACGCCTGCGAAGACGGGGGTATTCTAAGCAAATACTGTACACATGTACCCCATTTTCCGCCTAGGGGCGGCCCAGGGGCTATTTCCAAGATCGTCCAGTCCCGCTACCCGCTGGCGTGCCAGCAGCAAGTGCCACCACGGGCTTTGGGGCAGGGGCATTTCTTAGCTTAAGGAGCATCATGTGGTGGCCAAACCTTTTGACCTGAAGCGGCAGCTTCGCTTACACCATAAGGGGCTTTTGCGACGCTTGTTTGCCGAGCACGGGGCACTCCGCGACTTCCCCTGGGAAGGTTTCTTACCGAAGAACATTGACCACCTATTTGCCGCTTGGGAGGCGATTGACGGGCCCACCCAGCGGACGATCCAAGTGATCCTCCAGGATGTTCACGAGCTGTCTGGTGAACCGGGACAACGAGTCTTATGGGAAACCCTGGCCAGTGGGGATCCCGCGAAACTGGAACTCTGGCGTCTGATCCCCGGGGCTGCCGACCGGGCCTTGTGGGTGTATCTGGAGTCCCGCAGGGCGTTCGACGAGGCGGCCCTTTTTGCGCGGGCCGAGGCGTTGCGGAGTGGGCAGTTGGCCGCCCGTTGGAACAGCCTCCCCCCGCGTGAGATCCTCGTCAGTGAGCCGGTTGTGGCGGCGTTGGAGGAGTCCCTCCGGGACTACTACTGGCAGAAGGAATTGCGTGGGTCGCTCTGCCGTGTCCATCATTATCGGCGTTCGGGCGGAGCGGACTACTTTTTCGCCTACTTGCCCGATTGGCCAGACAAGCGGCTGGTCTTTGATGCGGACGGCCAGCTCACACCGCGGGAAGAGGCCTACACCTTCAGCAACGTATTCATCTACGAGCCGGCCGCCGGGGCCGTGGAGCTGATGGCCAAGGGAGGCAGGGCGGTGCATCAGGCCTTGCGGAAGGCCTTCTGCAAGGCCGTGCTGGGTCTGGAGGTGAGCGAGGCGGAACCGATCCGGCCCGTCTATCGGCTCGATCACCTGCTGGATCCAGGCTTTTCCTTTCTGACCGAATTTGAGGACGGGATCGCAGCGGTCCGGCTGCGGCGGATCCGGCTACTGCCCACAGTGCCGGTCCCGGCGATGGAATCATTGGAGTTGCGGCTGCCGGACACCGCCAGCCACGCCGAGGTCCTGGACTTGATCGAGCGACTTCTTGCCGGGGCCGGGCTGGACCGCACCCAGGTTCGGGTGGTCTCGGTGGGGATTCAGCTTCAGTTTTTTGGCGATGGCGACCGCCGGGGAAAGACGTTGACGTTCCACATCTCATCTCCCAACAGTTCCGATTTGAAGAGCAAGCCGGACGACGTGCGGGTGATAGGAGAGCGGTGCCTCCGGCGTTGGGGGATCTTGCAGTGACGGACGCCTTGGACTGCCTGTGGCCTTTGTTGGAGGCCCGGTGCCCGATCGTGACAGCTCATGGGGTGGCGGGTTGGCCGGCTGGCGTCCATGAGCGGTTGCTCAGTCTGGGGATCCTGGTGCGGGGCGAGGATGCCCAGCGGGTCTTGTGCCCGGAATGCCAGGAGCACTGCGAGGAGATCATCGCCTGCGTGACACCAGGGGCAGCGGTGGCTTTTTACATCCCTTGTCCCCATGTTTTACGGGCCCGCGTGCCGCCGGAGACCCGCTGGCAGTGGCAGGTGAATTTCGACACCCTTGTGGCGATCCTGGCCCTAACCCTGGGACTAACCGGGCGTCCCCGGGAGTTGATGCCGCACCGCCTGTGGTGTCTTGGGCGGAGTGAGTGGCGGGGGACGCGGCGCGACGTGCTGTTGGCTCGCGGGTTAAGCTGGGATGACGTGGCTGGTGTGCGGCGGGCCATCGTTCGGACGCATAGGCCCATTGTCTTTGTACCGCGGGACAAGCCGGGGCGTGATTGTTGGTCGGGGCGTCTCCCGCCGGTCTTGGCCCTGGCGCAGGTGGCGACGCTGAACGAAGAGGGGCTGGACGTGGACCGTCGCGAGATTGTGGCCGCCATCGAGGAGGCTGAAGCGGGGGCAACAGACCAGATCGCGGTGATCAGCGAGGAGCACCTCAAGCGGATGATCCGTCAGCAGGTCAAGGCTGAGGGCAAGACCGCTTTGACGGACGACATTTTCGTGCAGGCCTATCGGCAGTGCGGGTCGGTGCGTCGTGCGGCGGCGTTTCTTTCCCAGCAGAGCGGACAAGCCGTGACGAAGGATCAGGTCCAGCGGGCCTTGAAGCGGGCCGGGGGTGCGGCGGCCGTGCTCGATACCCGGAACAGTCATTCGGTGCAGCGGGCTGTCGCGTCGCAGCGCCGCGACAAGTAAGGAAAAAGACTTTCCTGATCCGAACCCTTTTTTCAAGCATAAGTTACGTCGAGAGTGAACCCTCTTCTAGGCGTGCGGCAGGCATCCTGGGTGCGACAACGGACCTTCTGGGCGAAGGCCGTGAGGCTGGTAGCCCGGCGGTCGGCGATTCCGCGGATGGGATGTGGCGCGGTGGGGTGCCGCGCGACCGCGGGTCGATCGGCCTGAGGTGGGCAGCCTCCGGTCAAGGAGGTTGCCATGTCCCAGGGGAAGGAGTTCATCGTGACCGAGTCCGCCCGGCTGCTGATCCAGATCAAGGCCGGGCAACTCTGCCGACGGGGTTTTTGTCCCAGTGAACGGGAAGACATCGAGCAGGAACTTTGGCTGGCGGTGCTCCGCCAGGCCGAGCGGTTTGACCCACTTCGGGCCAGCCTCGAGACCTTCCTGGATCGCGTCGTCGGGCGGGGTGTGATCTTGCTCTGGCGGAGCCGGAACCGTCGCAAACGGGGCAGTGGGGTCACGCCCTGCTCTCTGGAGAGCCAGTTCCTGGTCACGGCCGAAGGTCGGAAGCCGCTTGGGGAAGTCATCTCCTCGGAGGATGGAGCACGACGGATGAGAACCCACGTCCCGGATGCCATGGCTCGGTCAGAAGAGACTGAGGCGGTGGAGCATGCCCTGGCCCAGATGCCGGAGTGGCTGCGGGAGATCTGTCGGCGGCTGACGACCGGCACGGTGGCCTCGGTGGCCCGGGAGTTGGGGGTCTCGCGCCACCGGATCCGTCGGGCCTTGGCCGAAGCCCGCCCGTACTTCGAAGAGGCCGGGCTGGAAAATTCTTGAGAATTCCCGACAGATGGGGCGCAAACGGCATAAGTAAGAGATAGGGCCCCAGGCCATTCCTTTCCGAGTAGGCCTACCCTCCAATTGGGATTCCATCGGCAGCCGGTCGCCTCTCAGGTCAAGCCGGGTAGGCATGTCAGGGATGAGGATCGCTGCCCCACCTGAAGGTGACCGGCCTTTTGGATCAATCATTCGCGTCCCCGATCATGGGAGAAGACGATCATGCCACTTCCCGAGACCATCTTAACGCAAGCCCACCTCCGTGCCCCGAAGGGGATCATTTACGGTCCGCCCGGCGCGGGGAAGACAACCATGGGCGCTTCGGCCGACCGACCCCTGATTCTGGACTGCGAAAACGGCGCGGCCCACGTTTCGTGCCACCGTACGCCCTATCTGGCCACCTGGGCGGAGATGCAGCCCTGGCTCGACGGGCTGGCCGCCGGGGGGCACCCCTACCAGACGGTCGTGATCGACTCGATCGACTGGCTCCTGCGGCGGATCGAGGAGCACGTGGCCGGGGTGGACGGCACGCCCATGGGCATGAAGCAGACCTTGAACCGCTCCCACGGCGGCTACGGCAACGGTCGGCAGGTGCTCAAAAACTATGTCTATCAGTATCTCTTGCCGGTCCTGGACCAACTGGTCAATGCCGGCGTGGCTGTGCTCCTCTTGGCCCATTCGACCCGCCGCACGATGACCACGATCGACGGCATCGAGTTGGAAAAATCGGCCCCGGAAATCCACCCCGACCTAGCCAACACCCTGATCGAGTGGTCGGACTTCGTGGGGGCCATTCGTGTGGTCGGTCAGGAGCGGGAACTGATCTTGGTCGAGACCCCGCAACTGGTGGCCAAAAACCGCTATGGCATCGCCGACGCCTTGCCCTTGTCTTGGGCGGCCTTGGTGGCGGCGATCGGTCGTCACACCCTGCAACCACAAGGAGTTTGAACAATGGTCAATCTTGCTGGATTCGATGCTTCCCAGGTGGAGCCGATCACAAGTTTCGATCCCCTCCCGGCCGGGAAATATCTGGCCATGATCACGGCGTCCGAGATGAAGCCGAACAAGGCCGGCACGGGCAGTTACCTGGAGTTGGTCTTGACGATTGTCGAGGGCGACTACAAAGGCCGACAGCTCTGGGGGCGGCTCAACCTGGATAACCCCAACGAGCTGGCGGTGAAGATCGCGCGGGCCGAGCTGTCGGCCATCTGCCGGGCGGTCGGGGTGTTGACGCCTCGGGATTCGACGGAACTTCACAACCTGCCATTGGTCGTCCGCGTGGCCTGCAAAAAGCGCAAGGACACCGACGAGATCATCAACACCCTCAAGGGTTTTGAGAAGCGGGATGCCCTCACTGGGCGTCCTCAGCAGGTGCCGACGAATACGCCGCCGTGGCGGCGGCCTTAATGGCATGCGGTGGGGCGAGGCAGGATATGGCGAGGTCTGGCCAGGCAAGGCTTGGTCCGGTCTGGCGTGGCATGGCAAGGCGTGGCGAGGCATGGCTTCTCACTCGGAAGGACAACGCATGCATAACGGCAATGGCAAACCGAAATCCATCGGGCCCGAGGCGACCAACGGCGCTTGCGGCATTATCGAGCTTTCGCTGCCCTATCGCGTCGAGGTCACGATCCGCGGTGAGGCGGACATACTTTTCCACCGTTGGAACTGCGAAGCGGTCGAGGCCAAGGCGAAGGCGGCCAAAGGATCGGCGGCCAAGAAGTCCGACGATCTGGAATCCTACGTCTATCGCAACGACCTGGGGGAACTCTGCATTCCCGGCGAGTATTTGCGGCAAGCGATCATGGCGGCCGCAAAGTACCGGCAGGACCCTCGCTCGCCGCGCAAGAGTGCGATGGACTTGGTGAAGGCGGCCATCGTCAGTTTGACACCCTTGGCCAGTCTGGGCGTGAAGGCATGGGATTACGAGCATCGCTGCCGTGTGCAGGTACAACGCAATGGGGTCACACGAGTGCGCCCGGCCATCAATGCCGGTTGGTCGGCCTCGTTCGTACTTCTGGTGAATCTGCCGGAATACATTTCGCCAGAGATGCTGCACGGATTGCTGACGGATGCAGGACGGCTGATTGGCATTGGCGACTTCCGGCCCACTTACGGCCGATTCCAAATCGTGCGGTTTGAGATGTTGTGACCACAAGGCGCGGTGCGCCGCGGTTGGGCGTGGCTGGGCGTGGTCTGACTTGGCGAGTCTTGGTTTGGCGAGGCAAGGCGTGGCATGATTCCACAAGATGGTGTGTTCGCAATCACTCTGAAATACCCTCCAAGCGTCAACCACTACTGGCGGCGAGTAGGGGCGAGAACCCTGATCAGTCGCCAGGGGCGGGCGTACCGCCGCGAGGTGGCCACCGCTGTGCGGCTCGTCGGCCACATGGGAGGGCCGTTGCCCCTGACCGGTGCCTTGGCCGTCGAAGTCAAGCTGCACCCGCCCGATCGTCGTCGGCGCGACCTGGACAACTTGCTGAAGGCCCTGCTCGATGCCCTTCAGCATGCGGGCGTGTACGCTGACGACAGCCTGATTGACCGGCTGTCCGTGGAAAAAGGGGAGGTTGCGGTGGGGGGCAAAGCGGTTGTGGTGATCCGACGGCAGTGCAGTCAAAGCGGGGCGTGACCAGGTTTGGTGAGGCGTGGCAAGCCCGGGTTGGGCGAGGCATGGCATGGCAAGGCTTTATCCCGTTTGGGTGGCTGAGCCGCTTTGATCGACCAGTTCAGTGGTGGCGGTCGTCATCGATCGGTCAATGCAGCAAACCGTGGGCAGATCGAAACGACTGCGGGGAGAAGCATCCATTTATGGCAAAGCGCGGAAGCAAGACACTGTTGGCCTTCGACGACATGCACCGGCCGGCCGGTCGCATGGGTCCACGCCTTCATCCTCGGCTACCTGGGGCGGCGTTGCATCCTGCCCGACGGCACGGAGGTGCGGGCATGAGCAATGTTCATCGGTGGCTGAACTGCCGCTATTCAGCCTTCAGACCGTCCGGCCAGATACGCATCCGGAGTAACTACAGGCACCTCCGACCTGCGGAAGCCCGCCAGGTCACGGGTCACAAGATATGTAGCCCCGGCCCGCACAGCGCAGGCGTGCTGGATTGCGTCTTCGAAGTCCGGGAATGCGGAATCTATCGCCTGGTGGATGATCTGAGCGTCCACCTCGACGATCTCGAACACGTCGCGCAGCCCCCGGACGGCCCGGCGTGCAGCCCGTTCATTCGCGCAATGCCGCACGATGTAGTAGACGAAATTGAAACTGACGGCGGAGATGTAGCCGACAATCTCGCGACGCTCCGCCATCGACCACAACTCGGCCGCATCGTCGGCAAATGGCTCACGGTCGAGCAGGTGGTCCAACAGCACGTTCGTGTCGAAGAACAGCCGGTCGCTCATCGGCGCTTGTCCGCAAGGATCGCCTCTTCGAACAGTTCGCGGTCGGTCTTCTTGGCCGACACCCTCGCCAGGCCTCGCAGACTCCGGGTGATCGGGGCGAGCTTGCGGCGACGCTCCCGCGGGGCACTCATCGTCTCAATGAACTGGCCGAACATCGCCGAGACGCTGATCCCGCGCTCGTTGGCAATCCGCTTGGCTTTTTCGATTACAGCTTTTTCGGCATTCAAGGTCAGCTTAGGCATGGCACCGCTCCGTTACGTATACCTCTACCAAGAGTATACGTATCGACCGCCAGAAGGTCAAGTCTATCTCTTTAGGCCGGGAGGGACAGCATGCTGACGACACCAGCTACTGATGGTTCCGTCATCCTTCGGCCTTACCAGCAGATGGCCGTCGATGCTGTTTACGAGCACCTACGGACCCGCGACGACAATCCGGCCGTGGTGTTGTCCACCGCAGCGGGCAAGTCGTTCATCATTGCCCAGATTGCCAAGGACGCCGTTTTGAATTGGCAGGGTCGTGTGCTGGTCCTGGCCCACGTCAAAGAACTCTTAGAGCAGAACGCCGAGAAGATTCGCCGGCTCTGCCCCGAGGTCCCTATCGGCATCTACTCGGCGGGATTGAACCGCCGCGAGACGGACAAGCCGG
>Ga0067045_1002864_pt1 | contig 40304 bp, 34 predicted proteins | sample TerdegcTABiofilm_FD_59184 | JGI IMG/M metagenome (GOLD analysis project Ga0067045, IMG submission 59184) | Combined Assembly of (Gp0054472, Gp0054536) Wastewater bioreactor microbial communities from Singapore -Terephthalate degrading... | reverse complement strand
ATGGGGTAAGTGTTCGATATTTTGAGTATTACCTCAAAGAGTTAGAATTTCGGTATAATCATCGGAGTGAAGATTTATATACACTCATTTTAACCTCCATCCTCTTGGTGGATTGAAATATATAATCACCTTATAAAAAAATGGAACATAACAGGGTCCTAAATATTCCTGTGAGGAGTACCATTCATTGATAATATTATTAAATGATTCTTTAAAATTGCCAAAGTGGACTAGAAAATCATCAGGGGTAAGATTTTTATTATCTTTTTTATCAATTATTACTTGATGATAAACATCAAATTTTTTATTGAAATTCCCTTCTGTGTCTCTTTTTAACAAATAAAATTCAATTGGTTGCGTTGGACGCTGTGAACATAAGGTTAGAAATTGTTCAAAATGACCTATGTCATTTAATATATCTTCAAACTTTTTTTCACTACTGTAGCTAAAAACGCATTTAATCTGTTGGATTATTTTAGCCTCTTTTTGAAATATTTCATTACTAGGTCTTACTACGGTTGGTTTAATTTTTAATATGAAACCCTTTTTAATTGTTATCTCTCTTTCTTTGGGCAAGTTGTATTTTATTGTGATTTCTTCCTTTTCATTAATGATTTTAAAACAGTTACTTTCATTTATCCATTCGTCAAAATGTTTAAGATAAATAATTGCTTCTTGAAATTTCAGAGATTCTATTTCGTCTAGGTGTTCTGGACCAATTAAAACAAAATTGGCAAATATTTTTGAAGTTCCTCTTGGTGGAAATTTAAACTTTCGCTGAGTTACAAAAGAATTGTAAAGTGTTACATTTAAATATTCATTTATATTATTACTTTCTATGTTTCCTAAAATAATATTAAACCTATCTTGTTGTAGTGGAAAAGATCCTATCAAGTCAAGTGTTGTTCCTTCTTCTGGCTCATATTTTAGGATACCGTAAATTTTTTCAGACGAATCTTCTGGTAACCAGAAAAATCCTTTATATTCAAATGGTTCAATCATTACTAATTCCTCTTTTTTACATGTTTTATAAAAATTTTGCAAATACCTGAAGTTAGCAAGTAACAGGAGCAGATTTGGATGGAGTGAAGTAGCGGTAGGTTCTTATTGGTATATGTTATGTTGAACATTCTCATGTTAATTTTTTCCTCATTTGTTCCCTAAATGTATTGTATCCTAAAGAATTCCATGTTTTCTTGCCAACGATATTGTTAGAAAGAACATTCAATTCACTATATTCTATATCATGTCTTCTGAAGAAATCCGTACCCATTTTTTCTAATTTTTGTATAATGCCTTTTTTCCTATGGTTTTCTGAAACAAAACCGGCAGATATATATCCGACCTTGTTAATTTTAGAAAACGGAAGAAAACATTTGAGACCTCTGAACAAATAGGATTTTTAGGTTTTGAGATAAACTACAAAATGATTATACCGTTTTTGGAGAGAAAAAATCGCTTTGGGAAGGAAAAATCTTTTTCTATAACTAATAATTAAGTTTTTCTTATTGATTTTTTGTCCTTTTTCTTTTTTTATCTCTTTTTATTCTTTTAAGCACACGCCACCTGCACTCCCTTCTTTATCATCCCGTAACACCGCTTCAAATTATACATCGCTATCAATAAAAAGTGATACGCCCCGTTCTTTTCTAAACCCCGAAACCGACATACCCGATATCCCATCCACCTCTTTAATATCGCAAACGGCAATTCCACCACCCCTCGAACCTTCGCTATCTCCTTATTCTCTTTCCTCACCGCCTCCGATAATTCCCCTTCCCCTCGTACACGCCTCCGTATCACCCGATACTTTATCCCACGCTCCTTACACTTCGCCTCACGCTCCTTCGACATATACCCGCTGTCTCCATACAATTCCTCTACCTCCACCCCTTCCAGCAACTCCTCCAACTGCTGACTATCATGCACCGACGCCGAACTCGTGCTTATTCGCTTGACCAAACCTCGCCTGTCTGTTAGGATGTGTAACTTGTAGCCATAATAAATCTGTTCTCGCTTCTTCGTATACCCCGCTTCTTCATCATACGCCTGCTTCTCCTTCTTACCCCCTTCTACCTCCTTCAGCCTCGGTCTCGCCGTCGAAATTATCGTCGCATCTACTATCTGACCTCCTCGCAATACCAACCCTTGCTCATCCATCTTACTTTGAACCAAGTCAAATATCCACTTCATTAACCCCATTCGTATTATCTTATTCCGAAACTTACATATCGTCGTCTCATCCGGCACTACTCCCTCCAGCCCAATACCTAAAAAAGAACGAAAGGATAACCTATCTCCTATCTATTCCTCCGTCTGCGGGTCCGATAAAGCATACCACGCTTGTAAAAACAAACTGCCGACTAATACTCGACACGGATAGGAGGGGCGTCCTTGCTGTCCCCGGTTCGGCTTATATACCCCTACCTCAATACACTTCCGCTCTATCTCTTCCCAGGGAACCAATTCCCCCATCTGTTCTAAAAATTGCCCCATGGGGGTTGTTCTCTGTAAGGATAACTCATACTCCGCAAAACTCATCTGTTGCTCTTGTCCTTGCATAGTATACGCTCCTCTTATTAAAGTTTATTATCTCGCTATTGCCTACCTATATTATTAATACCACTCCCTCTCTCTTTCGTTTAATTTTCCCTCTAATCTCCCTCTGTATTACAATAATTAAAAAATAAAACATTTATTCAGAGATCTCATATATCTTACTTTTTTTTAGGAGACTCGCTTTCCTTCTTTACTTTATCTTTACCAAGCATTGATTTTAAGAACTCTGGTAGTTTTTTCTCACAGTCCCCAACTACTCCCAGGATCCTTTCCTCTTCAAAATTGTCTATACGATTAGAGAATCTCTCTCTCAATTCAAGTAACAAATCCTCATTAGTGTCAATGACTATTATTTTCTGACTCTTTTTCATAGACATTGACTTTGAGACAATCTTTGTTATATAAGTATCTGCTTCTGAAAATGAATAACCAATGACTATAAGATAATCTGCTTCCTCGATACTTTTTTTTGCGGAATTCCATATATCAATAAGATTTGGAAAGATCAGAAACTTGAAGGAGAGAGGAGGAACTAATAGTGGGCGACGTAAGCCTCCACATCTTTTACAGATTCCCAGTACAGGGAAGCTGAATGTATCTTCGTTATACATTTTCTTTAAATCAAGTAAATTAAATTCTTTAGAATCTTGACAGGAGTCACAATATGCCCAATTTATGGACCCATGCATCTTAATTAATGGAATTGTATCAAAGTTGTTTTTTTTACTCTCATTTCCTATGATTCCTTTAATATGTAAATTATTTTGCAATATTGCTTCATCCATGCAACCGTCGTAATTAGTTGTAATTATGGAAGTATTTTTGTGGTCCTTTATAAAATCAACAATTGCCCAATGTGCCTTATTAGGCTTGGCGGAAATCATTGTACTTGTTAAGAGGCCAAATAGTGTTTGTAAAGTATCTTGAAGGAAACTAATTGATGAAACGTCTATTTCTTTAGTTCTAACAATCTCTTCCAACTCATCATCTGCCTTTTCATCTGAGAAAAGGAAATAATGAAAAAGAGATATAAGGCTGCGATTTTTAGCGGTAAGGTTTGCTATATAAGCGGAAGTTAGTAAATCTTCTATATTTGTAATTTTTCGATTATTGCACCATTTAGATAATTTATCAAGGTCTTTAATGTCTATTTTTTTTGCTCTTTCCCATAATTTCGGAAGTAAATCCTTAACTGTGGGAATTCCTGAAGGAGCAGAAGATCCTGCACCTAAGAGAAATGTTACTTTTGAGTCAGAATTAACTTGTATATCTTTTATTGAATGTTTGTTTCGTTCCTGGTCAATAATTTTTTCAATATAATCGATTATCTTTGGGGGATATACTTTTTCCTCAATTGCATTTTTAAACACATTTTTATATCTCTCCCAAGCAGATGGCCATCTTGGATGAAGAGGTTCGCCTACGGATTTTTGTAGAAAAGAATAAAAATCATAAACATTATTTAGTGGATTATCCCTTAATTCCAAGAATTTTCTTAGTAAATTTATTTGTTTTTCGGATATATAATTCATTTTATTATCCTCCAGTTATAAGGATTGATTAGGTTGTTTTTACTAGAAAAATATCTTTTTCTGTCTGTGAATACAAACTGGTTACTTCTTACGACAGGAAACAAATTCATTATATGGATAACTATAGGACATAGTTAACACCCGTCTTATTGTATTATATACGAAACCCATAACCTACTAAGGATGTGCTATCCATGATGAACCCATACATCCAGTAACAACTTATTCAACCAAGACTAATTATTATGGAATATCGGAAGATAAAAATACAAGGAATTTAATATTTTAAGGGTGTCAAAGGGATGTGGAATTTCTATGGTGTATAACGGAAAACATTTTATGAATACCTGAAGGGATTCAATAGGAGCAAGAATAGTTCAGAGAGTCTATTACCTAAATCCAGGAGGTTCAAAGTGAATCGTTATCAGAAATAGTCTTCTCTGTTGTTCTATCTATAGAATGTTTTTTATGTGTTCCAAGTCTTTTTTCGATATTTAAGGGTTGTTTATTGTATGATTATAAGCCAAATGTATTAAAATCTGTAATAAAATCATGTAAACAATCTATAAAGGAGCCGTGCTTTGGTTGAGTATGTAACACTACATTGGATAGATTTAACGATTATCGGCGTTTATATGGTAGGCTGTTTTGCTTTAGGCACCTATACAAGTCGGTATATTGAGAATGCAGGAGACTTTTTTATTTCCGGCAAATCGCTTCCTTTCTGGGCAATTGCTTTTTCTATTGTTGTTAGTGACATTGGGGCTTTAGACTTCGTTGGAGTTGCGGGAAATGCTTACAAGTACGGAGTATCTGCTGCCAATTTTGACTGGTTAGGTTCCATGCCGGCTATGGTATTTGCAGCGTTTATATTCGTTCCTTATTTCTGGCGTTCGGGAGTGTTTACCATTCCCGAATTTTTAGGGAGAAGATATAATTCGGCGGTTCAGGTAATTAATGCTCTTATCTGGACTTCTGTGATGCTCTTATCTCTGATGATAATGTTATGGACAACGGCGGATGACCTTGTTTACACGATTTTAGGATATAAACCGATATACACAGTTTGGGTAATGGCAGGTGTTACAGGTTTCTATACATTTGCTGGGGGCTTGTCTGCAGTGGTAATGACTGATGTGGTTCAGTTAATCGTGATGTATGTTGGCGGGTTAGGTTTGTTAGCGTTAAGTCTCTGGGAAGTTGGTGGATGGAGTGTAATGAGAGCCAAGATAGAGGCACTCGGACCGGAATATGCCAATCATTTTACAATTCTTCTGCCGAATAGCACTGAAAATCCTTTCCCATGGACAGGAATTGTTTTCGGTTTGGGTATCGTTCTTGCCATTGCCTATATGAGTGGAAATCAAGCCATTGTGCATAGGACATTAGGTGCCCGTTCCGAATGGGATGCTAAGGCGGGTATGCTCATGGGAGGTTTTCTGAAATCTTTTATTCCGTTAATGGTGGCATTGCCAGGCCTGTGTGCCATTGTTTACTTGCATGAAAGGAACATCATATTGCATGAACAGGATAAAGTTATTCCTACCATGATACGAATGATGTTACCACCGGGACTGCGGGGGCTTATGTTTGCGGCTCTGTTTGCTGCGTTAATGTCCAGTATCTCAGGCACTCTCAGTTCCGCTTCTACCATATTTGTTACGGATATTTTCAATAAGCTCTGGACCTTAGGAAGAAAGAAATCGTTAGATGAAAAGCAGGCGTTATATGTAGGGCGTGGTTTTACTTTGTTCCTTATCATAAGTAGTGCTATTTTTGCAGAACAAATTTCACGAGTTGGCGGAATTTACAACTTTATTCAAACTATATTATCTCTATTTCAGGGTCCTTCCCTGGCTATTCTATTGCTCGGAATTATGTGGAAGCGTGCCACAGGTTGGGGCGGATTGATAGGTTTATTATCGGGTGTTTTCTTCTGCTTTGTTTTATGGTGTGTTCCTAATTTATTCCCTGCGGAAGACCCGTTCCTATTTGTTTCCATGTGGTCCTTTGTCTTTTCAATCATTGTTACAGTTATAGTTAGTCTTCTAACCCCGCCGGAGCCCGAAGAGAAAATTCGTGGTTTGGTCTGGGGTTCTGTTGTTCAGGATATAAAAGCACAAGAAGCACTATCGGAAAGGGTTCAATAATGAATATTTATACAAAAACCATATTCTTTATACTCTTTGTTTCTATAATTTGCACCCTGTTTTCTCTCGGGACATTTGCACAAACAAATGAAGATACTTCCAAAGAAATAAGTATTCCCAAAGCAGAAGTTTCTTTCATATTTCATCTTGCAGATAGGGTAGTCAATGGCTGGTTAGCATTTCTGGATGGACTGGGCAGAACATTTGACCCTATCATAAGACCCATATTCAGACCCATTACAACATTTTTAGAACGCACTTATCAACCCTGGGCAAAAATATGTGCTTTGGGATTATTTATTGGCACGATGCTCTGGGTATGGTTTGGGATGCCTAAGGAATATGTCAATTTAGGTAGAAAAAAGAAAACGGTATGGACAGATTTAAGATTCTGGACGATTATTTCCATGCTTCCACACATTATCGTGTATTTATACTTCTAATTTAGGAGATTTTAATATGGCAGATGAAGGAAAAAACATAAGCACTCAAGAACGCGGTGAAATGCACCGTATTGATGATGAAAGAAATAAAGGGGTTCAATTAGAGCATAGAGATGCGGAATTATATATTGTAATGGGGGTTTTTATAGTGGCTTTAGGTTTGCCTGTCATTTTAGGGACATATTTCTCTATGCAATCAGGTAATTACCGACCTGCAATTGTAAATTTTATTTGTGGTGTTGTAATGACAGGTATCGGTATTGCATCCGTTCTTTATGGCTGGGCTATGAAGAAAAGACTTTGGTCGTGAGTAATACAGTTCCTTCAGGATATATACCTCTTCGTTATACACAAGAAGAAGTCCCTTTACGATTATCTGTTCCCCGCTTTTATCGCTATCGAATTAAAATTAGCAAATTTTTTTTATCGTTAACAGGCAGGACAACAACTCTACCCTTACAGGATTTACCTAAATATGAATTGGTTGCCTGGCCCTTGTATATTGTCCGATTTTTCTTACAATCGGGTGTTGAAAAAACACAGGAAATATTCATCGCTGTAGATGCATGGACAAAAACAATCGCACGATTTGAACGAATGAAGGAAATACAGCAAACCCCCACAGCAGAATTTCAGCTATGGATTAAACCATCTATTCCATTGGACGAGGTAAAAAGCATTGCTCGGTATGGATTGATGCAACAGTTGCTACGCCAGAGAAGATTGCAACCTGCCCCTGAAACGGTTATACCGGAAATTATACTATTGGTTTACACCCCTATATGGGCATGTTATTTTGCCCGAACTTTACACTCTTTGGATGTTCGTCTTCTCGATGGCTATTCCGGTGAAAAAATAGGTTCCCAAACTCGGAGTGCCTTTTTGAATGCTCTGATACACCATCATTCTGAAAAATCCGACCTTTCGCAAAAAACAGGATAAATCATTTTAAGTAGATATTCATAAGGATTTCTTATAATATAAGCATTAATTATGGTTATTGGAATAGATTTTGCATGAAAAGAAAATTTTTTGTAGTTCTGTTTTTTTGTTTTTTATTTTGTGTTTTTGTTGCAGTTTCATTTCTTCTGGCTCTGGAACTACGGGACCGTAGTTTTTCTTCCATTAATAATTCTACAGAATATAAAGAGAGGCAGGGACCGCCTTTAAATTGGAAAAGCCATTTTATTTCTGTTTACTTTACATCCCCGGGGATAAAGGGGGGAGAAGTGGAGATTATAAAGGAACTTGTGGTTTTTTTAAATTCGGCAAGGGAAAGTATTTATGGTGCGATATATGATCTTGATTATGAACCTATTGCGGAATTGCTTATACATAAATTTCAGCAAGGGGTTGATGTAAAGATAGTCGTGGAACGGGATAATTGTCAGCGGGAAAGTATTTTAAAATGTAAAACGGCAGGTATTCCTGTAGTTGAAGATGATAATTCAGCACTTATGCATGACAAATTTTTTATAGTGGATGTTTCTTCTGTATGGACAGGCTCAACGAATATGACTTATAACTGCCTTTTTCTTAATAACAACAACAGTATCTTAATTCAGTCTCCGCAACTTGCCGAAAATTATTTCAATGAATTTCAAGAAATGTTCTTTAGTCATCACTATGGTATGAAATCTCCACGAAACACGAAATATGTTGTGCTACATATAGATAATATGACCACTTTATGGAACATGTTTGCCCCGGAAGATGGAGTGGAAAGAAAGATTATAGAAGAGATACAAAACACACAAAAATCACTTCAATTTATGGCTTTTTCGTTTACTTCAGCGGCTATTGCGAGCCGTTTAATTCAGGCAAAGGATAGAGGAGTAATTGTTAAAGGGGTATTTGAGAAAAGAAATGCTGGGAATAGTGCCTCTAAGGATGAGTATTTAAGACATGCGGGTATGGATATCCGCTGGGATAGTAACCCTAAAACCATGCATCACAAAGTTATGATTTTTGATGAACATAGGGTTTTAACGGGGAGTTATAATTTTACAGAATCAGCGGAAAAACGGAATGATGAAAATGTTATAATTATTGACAATCCTGAAATAGCCCGTTTGTATATTGACGAATTTTATCGTGTATTTGAAATAGGTATCCCTGTGCGATAGATAATTATGGGATATTATCAAAAGAGAAAGGGAAAAATGTGAGCATTCATCCGACAGCCATTGTTCATCCGTCTGTGGAATTAGGGAAAGACATTCAAATTCAACCCTACGCTATTATTGAGGCTCATGTTGTAATAGGTGATAACTCCGTAATCGGTCCCTATTGTGTGATTGGTTCCGGCACAGTAATGGGGAAAAATAATCATTGTTTTGCCGGGGCACAAATCGGAATCCTCCCGCAAGATTTAAAGCATGTGAAGGGAAGATATGGGAAGACCCTGATAGGCGATAACAATACTTTCCGTGAGTTTGTCACGATTAGTTCGAGCACAGTATATGCAGATGATACAGAAGACAAAGCGACAAGAATAGGCAATGATTGCCTTTTTATGGCTTGCACCCATGTTGCCCATGATTGCCATGTGGGAAATCGTGTAATTATGGCGAACAATTCTGCTCTTGCGGGGCATGTAACGGTAGAGAATTATGCGTCTATTGGTGGATTAAGTGGTGTGCATCAGTTTTGCACGGTGGGACAGTATTCCTTCGTAGGTGCGATGTCCCGTGTAGGGAAAGATGTTCTGCCGTATATGATTACAGAAGGCTACCCTGCCCAATGTTTTGGACCCAATGTAATCGGTTTGCAACGAGCGGGTTTCAGTTCCGAAGCCATCAGCAGGATACGGCAGATGTATCGTCTGCTTTATCGTTCAAATCTGAATACGCAACAGGCTGTTGAAGCCATATTGGAGCAGGTTGAAGATAGTCCGGAGCGGCAGATTATCCTTGATTTTATTAAAAATTCAAAGCGCGGTTTGTCCAAGGGTCCCTTATCTCCACAGGAGGCACAGGTTAACCCTATCAGCGATGAGTTGGTATAAAACCCTATTTCTATGTGATAGAATACTTTGGGGTTGAAAGGAAAACGAAGTAAGTAGAATCTGGAAAAATGATAATGACTAAACAAGACGAAAAACTACGAGCGGGGATTATTGGATACGGATATTTGGGGTTTCATCACACCCGTATTTATTCTAACCTTGAAGATGTGGAATTGGTTGGGGTTGTTGATATTTCCGAAGAACGGAGGGAGAAGGCAAAAAAGGAGTTTCAAGTCCCTGTTTTTTCATCCATAGAGGAGATATTAAAAGAAAAGATAGACCTTGTTTCTGTGGTAACACCGACATCTACTCATGCAGATGTGGTTATACCCTTATTAGAGGCAGGTGTTCATGTATTGGTCGAAAAGCCCATTTCGGCGACGGTAGAAGAGGGCAAAAAGATGGTTGAGGTCGCCCAAAAGAGTAATCGCATTTTGCAGGTAGGACATGTGGAAAGGTTTAATGGTGCCGTCCGTGCTTTATTTAATTTAATAAGCCATTCGCGTTTTATTGAGTGCCATCGTTTAAGCCCTTTTCCAGGAAGAGGCACGGATGTTAGTGTTGTTCACGATTTAATGATACATGATATTGATATTATTTTAACCCTTACGCGTAGTTCTGTTGTGTCTATGGATGCCGTGGGCGTATCTGTTTTTTCTGATTCGGAGGATATAGCCAATGTGCGTTTACGGTTTCAGTCGGGTTGTGTTGCGAATTTAACGGCGAGCCGTGTCTCCATGGACCGAATGCGGAAAATACGCATATTCTCAGACCGTGAATATGTTTCAACCGATTATAGTTCTCAAAGTTTGCTTGTGTATCGTAAGAAGGAAGGGGATATTCCGCCGAATAGCAATCCGATGGAGTTTATAGAGATTACACCTATTCAAATATCTAATGAAGAACCTTTGTTGGCAGAGATAAAGTCGTTTATTTCTGCCGTTCGCAACGGAACCCCTCCGGAAGTTTCAGGGGAAGAAGGTTTAAGGGCTCTGGAACTTTCCTGTCAAATTGTTGAACAAATACGGAGTTACAAGTGAACACAATTTTCTGGGTAGTAGGAGACCCATCCGCCGATTTGCATTGTGCTAATGTTATACGCGAACTGCGTCAATTGGCACCGCAAATAAAACATGTAGGTTTAGGAGGGCGAAATATGGAAAAGGAAGGTTTTGTCTTACTCCATGATTTATGTGCCAATGCGATTATGGGTTTTGTCGAGGTTGTGAAACATTTAAGCGATATAAAGCAATTGATGAAAAATACGATGAATTGGATTAAAGAATATAAACCGATGGGGGTTGTTCTGGTGGACTACCCCGGTTTTAATTTACATATCGCACCCATGATAAAAGAATTAAATATTCCTATTATCTATTACATCAGTCCGCAGGTATGGGCATGGAAAAAAAATCGGGTAAAGAAAATCGCTAAATGGGTGCGAAAAGTGTTGGTGATTTTCCCGTTTGAAGTGCCGATATATGAACAAGAAGGCGTAGAATGTATTTATGTAGGACATCCGCTGATAGATAAAATACCGACGATGAGAACGGAATTAGATTATACACCGCCTTACACAATCGGTTTGTTGCCAGGTAGTAGACCTCAGGAAATAAAGAGAAATTTCCCCGTCATGCTGGAAACAGCGAAACAGTTTTTATCTACATATCCGCAAACAAAATTTCTTGTGCCTGCTTTTAACAGGCATTGTGTGGAACTTGTTAGAAATATATCCGAGGATTTTCCCATTGAAATTTATGAAGGAGGAATAGAGCAGGTATTGCAAAAATCCCATGCGGGCATTGTATCTTCTGGAACGGCAACTCTGGAAGCTGCACTTTACGGAATGCCTTTTGTTCTCATTTACCGTATCCACCCATTGACATATTACATAGCGCGTTTGCTTGTGAAAATTCCATATATAGGTATTGTTAATATATTAATGGGGCGAGAGGTTGTCCCGGAACTCATACAAAGCAATGCTACCCCATTGAATATATATTCCCAATTAGTTTCGTTTATCGAAAATTCGACTTTGAGGGGGAACATGGTATATGATTTTAAACAGTTAAGGGAAAAATTAGGTTCCCCCGGAGCAGGGAAACAGACAGCCATTGAAATTTTAAGAACTCTGGGCATAAGTCCCACGGAATAATTGCTAATTGAAGGAAAGAGTTTGTTTCGTAATTTATAGGTGAGAAGTAATGTCTGAATTGCCAAATGAGAAGAAGGCTCTTTAATGACAGATGTAGATTTATTTTCATATCAACAACAAATCCCGAAGCAGAAAAAACTATATCTTTTTGATGGGATGGGCTTTCTGTTTCGTTCTTTTTTTGCTATCCAGGTGCCTTTGAAAAATAAGGACGGAAAGCTTACCAATGCGGTTTATGGATTTGCGCGGGCGTTATTGAAAGTTTTACGGGAACATGAACCCGATTATGTAGTCGTTGCCTTTGATGCACCAGGAAAGACCTTTCGTGAAGAGGAATTTCCTCAGTATAAAGCCAATAGACCGGAGCCACCGAAGGAGTTTTTATATCAGATACCGATGGCAATCCATTTAGCGGAGTGTTTGAATATTCCTTTGCTCTTTATGCAAGGATTTGAGGCAGATGATGTTATTGCAACGATAGCAGAGAAAGTTCAGACCGGAGATTTGGAAGTAGTAATTGTTTCTTCGGATAAGGATCTTATGCAATTGATAGGTCCGCATACGAAAATGTTTGACCCTACGCGTGGAGAAAAGGGCAAATGGTATTCAGAGATAGAAGTTCGGGCACGGTTTGGAACAGACCCGCTTCATGTTCCGGATGCACTTGCTCTTATCGGTGATACCGCAGATAATATTCCCGGTGTTCCGGGTATTGGCGATAAAACAGCGAAGAAACTCATGGAGCAATATGGCTCCCTTGAAAATCTTTACAAGAATATAGATATGCTTTCCGGTAAAATAAAAAATTCATTGATAGAGAAAAAAGAGCAGGTTTTTTCTTGTAGAGATTTACTAACTCTACGCAAAGATGTGCCGTTGAATATAACTTTAGATGCATTGAAACGGAAACCTATAGATAATGAAATACTCAGAAATGAGTTATTAAATCTTTCCTTTATGTCTTTATTGCGGGAATTGAATTTAAATGAAGTGGAGAAAAAAACGGCACAAGAAATAAAATTATGCTATACTATTGTTAAGGATACGGACTTATTAAATAGCGTATCCGAAAAAATTGAAAAAGCAGGTTGTTTTTCATTTGACCTTGCTACTGTAAATGATGGTATACTAACAGAGCAGTTAGTAGGTATTGCAATATCCCTCAAAGAAAAAGAAAATTATTTTATTCCCTTCAAAAATTTAATAAAAGAATTTAGTGAATTCAACTTTAATGAACTGCAGAGGGCAGTCAAAACAATAATTGAAAATAACAATTTAAGAAAACTGGGGTTTGATTTGAAAAAATCCATCCAAATATTTCATAAGAACGGTATTGACTTTCAAGGGGCAGAAATGGATATAATGGTTGCCTCCTACCTAACAGATACAGATTTTACACATCATTCGCTTGAAAAAATTGCGGAACGATTTTTAAGCGATTATGTTTTGTCGCATGAGAAATCCGATACTTCTGTCAAAGGAGATATTTCAGAAATTGATGTTGGGAAAGTTTGTCAAAGAGCGGAAATGATACAATTGTTATATCCTATATTCAAAGAAAAATTGAGAGAGCATTCATTAGAGGCTTTATATCAAGAGATTGAACAGCCCCTCATTTCTGTTTTAGCCCGAATGGAAGAGCGGGGTATTGCTATCAATTCTGAAGTATTTCAGGAGTTAGAAAAGGAACTACAATCGCGGATTGCTTATTTAGAGCAAGAAATTTATAAACAGGCAGGAATGGAATTTAATATAAATTCTCCAAAACAATTGCAGACAGTTTTATTTGAAAAGTTAGGGTTAAATCCCATTCGGAAGACCAAAACAGGTTCCTCCACGGATATGGAGGTGTTGGAAGAATTAGCCATAGTCCATCCTCTGCCAGCCGTCATCATTGAATATCGCACCCTTCAAAAGTTATTAAATACATATATAGAGACATTGCCAAAACTGGTAAATCCGAGAACAGGTCGTATCCATACCAATTTTAATCAAGCGGTGGTGGCAACGGGTAGACTTTCCAGCAGTGATCCCAATTTACAGAATATTCCCATCCGCACGGAATATGGGAAACGGATACGGGAAGGTTTTGTGGCTACCGATACCAATTGGACATTAATCTCGGCGGATTATTCCCAAATTGAATTGCGGATATTGGCACATCTTTCCGAAGACCCCATTCTTTGCGAAGCATTTTACAATGACTTAGATATTCATCGAGAAACGGCATCGAAAGTATTTGGTATTCCTTTTGAAAAAGTGACGGATGAACAACGAAGACAAGCCAAAGCAATTAATTTCGGCGTTATCTATGGTATGACACCCTACGGTTTATCCAAAGCCGTTGGATTTAGCACCTCCGAAGCCAGTAAATTTATCGAGTCATATTTCAACCGCTTCGCACGGGTAAAAGAATGGTTAGATAAGACGATAGAAGAAGCTAGAAATAGAGGTTTTACGACAACGCTGTTTAATCGGCGGAGGTATTTGTCAGGTCTGGACAGTTCCAATCAGATTGTTCGCAAATCAGCGGAACGAATGGCTGTAAATACACCGGTGCAGGGGAGTGCTGCGGATATTATTAAGAAAGCAATGATAGAAGTAGACTTATATTTAAGAGAGGTAGGAGCCTATCTCTTACTTCAAGTTCACGATGAATTGCTTATAGAGGTTCCCAGAAAATCGGCAGAAGAGACCGCCTATCAGGTAAAATCTCTTATGGAGAAAGTTGTTTCCCTGCGGGTTCCTCTAAAAGTAGATATAGGTTTGGGTAATAATTGGGCTGAGGCTCATTAGTATATGTAAGATTTGCAAATAATAGCGAATGTGTCTTTCGCTATTACAAAATAAGGAATTTTTTATGAATGACTATCGAACAACAGTAAACAACAAACAACAGGAACAACGGAAGTTTAGAACCATGGGAAACAAAAAGACTTACTCACATCGTTCAAACTCTCATCAAAATTCCAATCGAAATGTCCGAAACAATCGGAGCAATCGAAACAATCATCAAAATCCACCCAAAAGACCCCCTGTGCTGGATGTGGCAGAAGAGGAATTTGATGAAATTCGGACGGACGGACCTGAAATTTCCATTGCAGATTTGAAAAAGATGTCCGTTCCACAATTAAGTGAAATAGCGGGAAATCTGGCTATTGATGACCCGGGTTCGCTAAAAAAACAAGACCTTATCTTCAAAATTTTACAAAAAAGTTTTGAGCATTCCGGTTCTGTTGTTGGTGAAGGGACACTGGAAATATTGCCTGATAATTATGGATTTTTGCGTTCTCCGGATGCTTCTTATCTGCCGGGACCGGATGATATATATGTATCCCCATCCCAGATACGCAAGTTTGGATTGCGGACAGGGGATACTATCCGTGGACATGTTCGCCCACCGAAAGAAGGGGAACGATATTTTGCCCTGTTGAAGGTAGAATCTGTAAATGGGGACCCGCCCGAGATTGCTCATCAGCGATTGCTTTTTGATAGTTTAACGCCGCTCCATCCCAATGAACGCTTCTATCTTGAAACGACGCCGGATGAAATAGCCATGCGGATTATGGACCTTATTTCCCCTATCGGGAAAGGACAACGCGGGCTTATTGTTGCTGCACCATTTACGGGGAAAACTGTTTTGTTGCAGAAAATAGCCAATAGTATTACCAAAAATCACCCTGAGGTTACCATTATTGTATTGCTTATTGACGAAAGACCCGAAGAAGTTACAGATATGAGGCGTTCCGTTGCTGCCGAAGTTATTGCCTCTACTTTCGATGAACCTCCGGATAGGCATGTTCAGGTGGCAGAGATGGTTTTGAACAAAGCCAAACGGCTTGTGGAGCATAAAAAAGATGTGGTGATTTTATTGGACTCAATGACACGACTTGCCCGTGCCTATAATGTGCTTGTGCCATCCAGCGGCAAAGTATTATCCGGTGGTATTGAAGCCAACGCATTACAAAAGCCGAAGCGATTTTTCGGTGCCGCACGAAAGGTGGAAGAAGGTGGAAGTTTAACGATCCTTTCCACAGCGTTGATTGATACCGGCAGTCGTATGGACGATGTTATCTTTGAAGAATTTAAAGGCACGGGAAATATGGAAATTCATTTAGACCGTCGTCTGATGGAAAAACGGATATTCCCTGCAATTAATGTGATGCTTTCACGAACACGAAAAGAGGAATTACTTATCGTTAAAGAGGACCTCGAAAAAATCTGGTTATTATTGCGTGTATTAAGTCCGCTGGATACCATTGAAGCAACAGAATTGCTGATTGAGAAATTGAAGAAAACAAAGAGCAACGCCGATTTCTTGAACAGTATGCAAAAAATGTAATCGTCTCTATTCCTTTTATTTATTAAAGATTTTAATAGGTGTTTTTAGCAATAAAAGGGGAGAAAGGTAACATTTATTTGCTCTACATATATGATTTGTTTTATGAAGTATCTCTCCTATGAATTATACTATCGGAAGAAGAAGGATAGGTTTGTTTTATGCAAGTCCCGATGTTAAATTTAAAGGCTCAATATAAACAAATCAAAGAAGAGATTTTAAAGGCAATAGAAGAAGTTCTGGAAACGCAGCAATTTCGAGGGGGTGATGTTCTTATTCGGTTTGAGGAAGAAGTAAAAGCGTTTATTCGATGTTCTTATGCTATAGGCGTAGGTTCGGGGACGGATGCACTGGTAATTGCATTAAAGGCTTTAGGTTTACAATCGGGCGATGAGGTAATTACTACACCGTTTTCTTTTATCGCCACTGCCAGTAGCATTGTATTAGCGGGGGGGGTTCCTGTGTTTGCAGATATTGAACACGATACCTACCATTTAAATCCCGTAGAAGTGGAACAGAAAATTTCCGAACGAACGAAAATTCTACTTCCCGTTCATTTATATGGTCAATGTGCAAACATGCAGGCTTTTGTAAGTTTAGCGAAACGATATTCCCTTTATATTCTTGAGGATTCCGCTCAAGCCATTGGATCTCGTTTGTATGAACAAAATGCAGGAAGTTGGGGTGATGCGAGTGCCTTTAGTTTCTACCCGACAAAAAATTTGGGAGCCATGGGAGAAGGGGGATTGATTACGACGAATGATAAACAAATAGCAGAACGAATTTTGTTATTGCGTTGTCATGGCTCAAAAAAGACTTATGAGCATGAGTGCATTGGATATAACAGCCATTTGCATACATTACAGGCAGGTATATTAAGTGTAAAACTCCGTTATTTGAGGGAATGGAATGAAAAACGGCGGGAAATAGCCCGTTATTACACGGAACATTTGAAAGAACTTTCGGAATTGCAACTTCCTGTGGAACGGGAAGGTAGTTATGCTATATATCATCAATATGTTATTCGTATTCCTGACCGTGATAAAGCACGGCAATTTCTTCAGGAACGAGGTATTTCTACCGCAGTGTTTTATCCCATTCCGATACATCAGCAGCCTTGCTTCCGTTCGTTTGCTTCATCGCGAGAAAAATATCCCCAGGCAGAAAAAGCCTCACGGGAGGTATTGGCGCTACCTATCTATCCAGAAATGACATGCGAGGAGGTCGCGTATGTTGTCGAAGGGATTAAATCCTTTTTAGTGAACAAGGGATAGGTTCGGAACAGGTATTACATTTGCCCCTTGAGTGGAGTTATGGACAAACACAGATTTTTCCGCTTCCTCAGGTGAGAGTGGTGATGGGCGATTTAAAAGTTGTGCATATTCATCAGAGCAAAGCCAGTTTTGTAATGCCTTTTTGATGGCAGGGACATCTTTCTTTTTACAGAGACTTAATACAACTCCACCTAATCCTGCCCCTGTGAGGGAAGAACCCAAAGCTCCGTTCTCATTCGCTATGTCCACCAATTTGTCAAGAACAGGAGTGCTTGCACCAAAATCACCTATGAGTGAATAAGGGGCGATTTGAAGGTCTTCATACACGAATAACATGTCGTCGGTTACTTCCCGATGGAATGTATTGCCAGCGGTGTCGAGAATACGGTCGCCATTATGCCCCAATGTCATTAAGTAACCTGCCATTAATATATCGCCTTGTTGTATGGCTTCAAAGAAATGTCGGGCTCGAATAGATTCACAAATACCAAAAACTAAAGGTCCGCGGATAGGAACTACTTTGGGATGTTCTTCTTGGGGGAGATGTCCATAATATCGTTCGAAAGTTTCATGTATACCAGGGATGTCAAAATCATCAAGTAATGTTTTGACTGGCAAAGCGTGAGGAATAGCACGAAATAGTGAATAAAGGTTTCGGATTCCTCCAAGTCGTTCCGGGGAAAAATCGGCAAGGGTCTGGAAACTTTCTAATGCATCGGTTTCTACTCCTTGTAATTTCATGATTTCTTTTAATATCGTTAATGCTACGGAGTAGGCGAAGCGATTTTTAATATATGAAACGGCGTGGGTTGAACTGATGTCTCGTTGTGTTCTGGAATTGGCAATAATCACAGAAACATCGTTCGGAAAGGGATGATAGTTTATTTCTAATATTTCTGCTGTTTCAGGATTAAGACGAACGCCTAATAAAGTATCCTTTTTCCCTAACAACTCTGCGGTCTGGTCACTAAGTCCACTTCTTGCCCCTGTAAACCATTCCGCATCCTGAACCATTTTCAATTGAGTTGTTATTTCAAAATTATCATGATTGTTATACATAAGAGCCTGAAGTAAGACAATACATAAAGCATGTGAGGAACTTAATGCAGAACCTTCGGGAATATCTCCACCCACAACGATTTCAATACCTGTATTAAGTGGTCTTTTTGTTTGTTGGGCGAAACGAAGAAGAGTGCCGATGATATATTGATGCCAATGGCTGGAAGTATCAGTGCGATTTTGGGCGTGATGGCAAATATCTTTCCATGAAGATTCCAGGGGATACTCGTTTTGTAGAGCATGGAAAGAAGAAAGGAAGGGTTTGTGTTTGGATTCTAAATTGTATATACAAAACTTATCATCATCACGGGGGTGTCCTATCAAGACGAGTTCTTGTTCAATGGTCATCAGGTTTAAAAATCCACCGTGTGTGTCTATGTGCATTCCCCGAAGGTTTATTCTGCCGGGACATCTCGTAATGAAGACATGTTTATCACCAAATATATCAATGAATTTTTGCAAGGTCTGAATAATTAATTTAATTCGTTCTTGCCCGGCATCACCATAGGTGTCATTGAGGAACCTTTTCTGTTCCGCGGAATGACAGAGAAAAAATTCAATCCATTTGCTTGCGAGTATCATCATGGCGTATAAGTTGTTTTAATTTTATATTTTTCTTTAAGTTCGTTTAATATTTGTAATAATTCAGGTTTTTCGCCCTCACGGACAATTCTACCTATTATATAAAAAGCCTTATGAAAAGCCCACCTTTGTGCAATATCAAAATCGCCCGAATTGGATTGTGATAAATCGGCGCGGAAAATAATTTCTTTTCTTTTGCCCGCCGCATTTCCTTGGAGACGGAATACGAAATTTTTTTGTGTCTCTGGATTAAACTTCCCAAAGATAGAGACGGGGACACCCTGATAGAAATTGGGGAAAATGAAGGGATATATATCCTCACGAGGTATTGCACCAAAGTCCATAGAGACATCAATGAGTATGGGATTTTGTATTTTCTGGAATGCTTGCGGTATCGTTTTGGAAATCTGGTCTATATCGTTCCGAATTACACAAAATCCTCGATTTAAATAAGCAAGCAATTCCAGAAGGTATCGGTCAACCGTGTTTCCTCCACCTGTTGTAAATATTTCGTATTTGCCCTGATTTTCTAATGTGAGGTTGGCGATAATCGCACGGGTATCGCGAAGTCCAATAGTTGGTTTTCCATCGGAGTATAACCAAAGGATATTCGGCAATCCGGGGGTTGTGGGAATTTGTATTAATTGGCGAACAGAATTAAAAACATCGGTTTGTCCGATTGAAGGTATCTGTTGCAAAAATTTCTGAGCCGATTTTTTGTTTTCTGATGTTGCCTTTATATATCCTTCTGCAAAAAAGGTAGCTCGTTCACGGAATAAAATGATATTAAAAAGGTCTTCATTATGAAGTTGCTGTAATGCCTCACGGACACCCTTTATTGTTTGGTCTAATTTCCGTTGTCCTATGCTTGCGGAACTGTCAATAATAAAAGCAACCTGTTTTTGCAATGGGGTGATTTTTGCATCTTTTTTAGGAGAGATAACTAATTGGAAGAATCCCTGCTTTTTATCTTGTTCAAAGTAGGTTTTTAATTGTAATTCAAATAGGTCATCCCAGAATTCATACGGACGATTTTCTTTTTCCTTTTGGGCTTCTTCAATGATAGGCTGTTCAATAATTTCCTGTTCTAAAACTTGTTCTAAAGGGATGGGTGGTTCTATAGGTTCTAATTCTGGAACGAATACAACGGGGGATTGATTTGTATCTGTAGTTTCGGAGGAGGTTTGTTCTGTAGCGGGTGAAGTAGTAATTATACGCGGTATATCCGAAGTGGAAATTTGTGTTCCCTGTGAGGATAGAATTGTGTTATCCAGTGAGAAAGTAGGCGTTTCGCCGGGTTTCATTATATTTTCTTCGGATGGGGGTAATATTCGTCGAGCAACATCTACGGTGTTCTTTTCGGATTCTTTTTCAATCATAAGGATTTGTTCTTCTATCTGCTGGATAACTTCGTCCGGTGTGGAGGGTTCTGTGGGTCGGTCAATGGGTTCTGTTACTGCCTGTTTGGCTAATTCTTCCTTTTGTAAAGATGAATCGTGAGGAGGTTCGGGTATTTCGGTAGTTGGAAGTATTTCATCAATGAATTTCTGGAATGAAATGGGACGGGTAGATAAAGATGTGCTGATAGGTTCTTCAATTTGTTGGGAAACGGTTATTTTTTCATCAACCAACTTGACGCGGATGTTCAAAGGAATTTGATGAGGTCCGGTTGTAAATAAGGGGATGTATTGGGAAGAATAAATGATAGAAAAGTATAAAATGATGCTAATAATAACACTAACCCAGAAGCGAACGCGTTTACTCCTCAGGAATTCGATGATTCCCGAAGATAAAGAACGGTTATTTGTTAAGTTCGCCCTGGACATAAATCTACCTCGGTTCTGTTGATAAAGCCGCTGTATTTTCTTGTTCGCTGGACAACATACCTTTCACTTTTTCCGCCAGAGGATGCGAAGGAAAATCATCTAATAATTCTTTAAACGCTCTTTGGGCATTTTCTTTTTCATTAATTTTTAAATAACAATTTCCAGAACGCCATAATGCTTCGGGAGAAAGTTCAGGATGAAGGAAAAGAATAGCAACTTTCAGGTAATTTTTCCCTGCTTTTTCAATCTCACCCTTGTTCTCGTAAATTTCTGAAAGTCGAAATTGGGCACGGGCACTTGTTTCACTTCCTCCATTGTTGGCACAGCGTTCATAAAATTCCAGTGCTTGAGATATTTGATTGGTTTGTTCGTATATCTGGGCTATGCGATATAAGGATTCTGTGGCGGATGTGGAAGAGGGCGCCATATCTACAACCTTTTGGTATTCTTTTATGGCTTCATCTAACTTCCCTAAATTATGGATACATTCTGCATAACGGAACTGCAATCTTTGAGGAGCAGGATAATCTTTTAATACCTCTTGCATTCGTTTTAATACCTGACGAGCCAGGTCCCATTTTTGAGCATCCAGATAATACTGGGCTAACCACGCAAATTGTTCTTCTCCTACTGTTACCTGTGGATAATCCGAAATGGTTTTAAATAGTGCTTCTGCAGATTTTTCGTAGTCTTTCACTTCATAATAAGCAATGCTAATTGCCAGCCAGGCTTGCCCTGCAATTGTTGGAGCAGGATTCTGCGATAATAAACTTTGCAAGGAATCTATGGATTTAATAGAGTCTTTCTTTTCTTTTAAAAAATAAGTTCCCAATTTCAATTTCATATTCGGGGCGTATTGGGATTGTGGAAACTTGGCAATAAAATCTTGATAGATTTGAAAGGCTTCTTCTCCTTTATGCAATTGTTCATAACAGTTAGCCAGTCGTATAAATACCTGCTCTTGTAGGGGATTATTTTCTGAAATTTCTTTCGCTTTGAGATATGTTTTCAGTGCCTCTTCCCAATTTCCATCTTTACCTTGCAAATCTCCATAACGCAGATAAGCAGAAACAATTAATGTATGCTGGGGATAGGTCTGTATGAAACGATTGTATAATTGAATTGCGGGTTTGGTAATGCCCAACAATTCTGCACATTCTGCCGATTTATATAATGCTTCAGGTGCAAATTTAGAGGTTGGATATTTTTCATATACCAATTGGAACTCTTCCATTGCATCTTCATAATTCCCTTCGGCTATATATATTGAACCCAACAAAAAGTAAGCATCTGCTCGTAATGGAGATTCAACGGCTTTGTCCAGAAATTCTGTTACAATCGTTTTTGCGGTAGTAGGGTCATTCTTTAAAAAGTGTATCCATGCCATTTTGTATAGTGCTTCGGTTGCGTAGGAAGTATCGGCGTATTGTTGGTGTAAGGAATTATAGAAAGACAGGGCTTCATCCAGCAGGTTTTGTTCCAGCAATGAGTTGGCAAGGATATACATCGCAAAAGGCTTCTTTTGCGATTGAGGATAATTCTGAAGAAAAGTTTTTCCTTCATTTATCGCTTCTGCAAATTTTTTTGCCTGATAGAGTGTCCATAAGTATCCGAAATCCGATTTTTCTTTATAGGGACCTTCTTTGAACTGTGTTTTGAGCGTTTGATAAGCATTCATGGCTCCCTCATACCAGCCTAATTGGGAGTATATCTCTGCGACACGGAAGTTGCACTCCATACGCAATTGGGGGTCTATCTTTTCGTTGGATGCCACTTCAGATAAGACAGATACCGCATTTTCTAATTGATTAAGGCGGGTATAAATAGTCCCTAACACATATTTTGCGAAGGGTGCCAGTGGATATTCGGGAAAATCTTTGATTATGTTTTGTAATACAGGTATTGCGGATTCAAAGTTCTGAGTTTGTGCAAGGGAACGGGCGTAGAAATACATAGCACGGGGACGATAATCGGGAGGTGTCGTTTCCTCAATCAAGGGTTTTAATGTCTCACCGCATTCTGCCCATCGTTTTAGATAATAAAAACATTCTCCTTTACGAAGTAGGGCTTCCATTCGTTGGTTGGCGTCAGAGACTTTGCTAATCACCTGGTCGAAGGCACTAATAGCAGTTTCATATTGTTTCTCTACGAGAGCAGATTTCCCCAAACGGAGATAGACTTCACCAATTTTAGGGGAATTGGGGTACTGGGCGATGAACTTTTTATATTCATCAATGGCTTCTTTGAAAAACTGACGGCTATAGAGACCATTGGCAAAATCAAGTTGTGTATTTTCTTCCGAAAGGGTATCTGGAGATTGCGTCCATGCAAAACTATATACCAATAGGAAATGAATAACAAGCAATTTATGTAAAGACTTCGTAAATATCATGTGTCAATCCTGTTTATTGTTTTGGGGACTCTGTGGTAGGAGCAGGTGTATCTATGGGGGTATCTGCTTTAACAGAGCCTTCTGAAGTAGATGTTTGTTTTTCATTAATTGCGGAGAATGCCACATTTTGTATATTGGCTTTTCTGCAACAGTCTAAAACGCGTATTGCATTGCCTAACATGGCACTTTGGTCTCCACGGATAATTACGGAACTGCCGGGGAAGAATTGGGACACTTTGTTTAATACCTCCTGCAATTCGGATAGGGATACAGAGCGATTATTAACGACAATAGAACCATCGGCTTTTAAGTTAATATAAATTTCTCCCTGACTACGCGTTGTTGGCACGGAAGTCTCTGCTGTCGGTAAGGTGATGTCAATTTCAGATTCCAGAACGCCGTATACCGTGGTTGCCATAAAAAAAACAAGGGTCAAAAAGACAATATCAATCAGTGGAGCCATCTGAATGGGCTCGGGTTCGTTTTCATAATTACGACGAATTTTCATGTGCGTGTTCCTCTTAAAATAAGTTCTACCATTTCACTGGCGATGGCTTCTACTTCTGCAATAATTCGATTTACTCTACCCCGTAGATAAAAATAAATTGCCATGGCAGGAATAGCAACGACCAGACCGCCTGCGGTAGTTACCATTGCTGTGGCTACGCTGTATGCCATGGTAAGTCCTTTCACCTGAGCATCATTAAATGCAATAGCCCCGAAAGCCTGCATCATGCCCCATACAGTCCCTAAAAGACCTAACAAGGGGGCTAAAACAGCAATATTATTTAAATAAGATATGCGTTGCCATAAAATACTCGCGCCTCGTTCCCCCTCACTTTCCATAGCATCCTGAATGACATAGCGATCGTGTCCAACTAATTTCACACCGGCGAAAATCATTTTAGCAATCAGTTCATCCCGTCCTTCACAAAGTTCCAATACCCCTTTGTAATCACCTGCTTGTAGTAAATGGAATAATCGTCGGATAAGAGTTGAGGGGAGTTCCCGTCGGGGTGTCAATGTCAACAGAAGATAAAATGCCCATACCAATCCAATAAAGCCCAAAACTCCAATTATCCAGAGTATTACCCCACCTGCCTTTATCATATCCCATAATGTGAGATTTTGCTGAACAGGTGGAATAGTGGATGTATCCGTACTATCCTGCGAATATGAGAAAAGAGTGAAGCAAAAAATACAAACGACGAATAAAAAAAATAATTTTCCTTTGAACATGCAACGATTTCCTTTTTATTAATTTTTTGAAAATAGGTCTTCCATTAAACTATATATTATAATATTATCCTTTTGTAAAGAGATAAGTTGCAACAGTTTCATCAGCATTGTGTTTACAATAGGATATTTATCCCCTTGTTTATTTTACACTTATCTGTTTTTTATCAATAAATAATATACAAAAACAAGAAAATAAGGGATTTTTTAAAGACTGTTTTGAATAGGAAAATAATTTAAAATCATTTGTATTGATTTGTATTATTCGTGACTATAAAAAATGTTTTTATCAAACGCATGTTTTTGATGCCGTTTTCGTCTTTTATATATAAATGATGTAGAAGAAAACAATGATTATCAGGGTGTGTTAAAAACATAAAAGAATAGAAGTATATTTAAAAATGTGAATAGGGGATTAAATTTTGTATATTTATATGTAGATTGAATATCAAGGTATAAATTGGAAGATGAAGAAGGATAATACAAACAACATTCATCAACTGGAATATCCCGATGTAAGACCTCTTTTGGATACGAAAAAGCAGGTTATCGTTCATCTGGAACCAAATCGTGTTGCAACTATTGTCGGGTTGTTTTTTACTCTCATTGCCTTATCTGTATTCCTGATGATGCAATTAAGTGGACATTCCGTTGCTATAGGTTCGATGTTTATTTTATGTGCCTTAATTTTTGTTATTACTTATGGTATCTCAGGCATTTTGACTTATTACGGATTGTTAATTATAAAAACGACACAAAATGAAATTACTACGGAAACAGAAAAGGCAAACGACAAGACGCAGGAATGAATATAATTTTAAACAGTAAGGATTGTTATATGTTTCGCAAATTATTTTTTGTAATTATTTCTATAATTTTAGTTTCGTATCTATGGGCGCAGGCTCCTGACCTGTCCCGGATGGATATTGTGGAGAAATCTGTTCCGGATGGACCGGTAGCGTTGGTTCTCGGCAAGCCTATATCGAAGGAAGAATTTTTAATGAGGTATCATCTGGAACTATTGGAATATGTTGCGGGGACAGGACAGAAAGATATTAAGGATGAGGACCGTGTTCGTATTGCTATCCGTTGTGTTACTAATTTAGCCCAGCGGGAAATTTTATATCAGGAAGCACTGAAACGGAAATATTCGGTAACTGCGGATGAGGTCAAGAAAGCAGTTGATGAGCAAATTAAGGAAATTCAGGAAGATGCCCGCAAAGCAGGAAAGAACCCTCCAAGTATGGAGGAAATCTTAAAAGCCAAGGGTGAGACCGCAGAGTCCTTTAGCGAAAGAACCCGTAAAAATCTAATATTAAAAAAGATGAAACAAGCCCTTGCGAATGAGAATAAGATAACCGTTACAGATGATGAAGCGAAGAAGTTTTATGACAGCAATCCAGACCTTTTTATAAAACCATCGCGGGTGCATTTACAACAGATATTTCGCCAGCCAAAACCCAATGCGAAAACCGCCGATGAGAAGGCATGGGAGGAGACCCAAAAGGAAGTAGAGAAAGCCTTAGCACGCATAAAGGCAGGGGAAAGTTTTGAAGCAGTTGCCCGTTCTGTTTCCGAAGCACCAGACCGTCAGAAAGGGGGTGATATGGGATGGATACCCGTAGAAGCATTGCCTCCATTTTTAACACAGGTTCTTCCCACCCTGAAACCGGGCGACCTCAGCCCTGTTTTAAGAAGTTCCTTAGGATGGCATTTGTTCAAATTGTTAGAACGCGAAGCCGAGGAGAAGGTTACCTTTGAGCAGGTCAAAGAAAAGATAAAAAATATTTTAATTGAACAGAAAACAGATGAGAAGATATTTGAATTTTGTAAACCCTATTTGAACGATTCGGAAAAGGTAAAAATATTCCTTGCATTTGACCCTATTTTAGAAAAATTATCTCGCCAGGACAAAGCCTCTACGGATAAAAGTTCTGCACCGTCTCAACCATCAACTAAGGCAACAGCACCCAAGAAAAACAAGAAGTAATGAAGTTTTTACCTCTATTCATTCCATTTGTTTTTGTGTGTATCAATTCCCTTCCAGCAGAGGAACCTTTCATCCTTCCTTTGAAAGGAGACTTATTTGCTACCTCTTCCTTCGGCGAATATCGGGATGGTCGTTTCCATACGGGTGTGGATTATCGTGCTACTGTTGGCACGCCTGTCTATGCTATAGATGATGGTTATGTAGCACGAATGCGTTGTGGTCCCTGGGGTTATGGTCGTGCGTTATATATTCAATTTCATTCTGGGATTATGGGGATTTATGCACATCTTCATTCTTTTGCGGAACCGTATCAGTCTTATTTGCGAAAGGTGCAACATCAGAAAGAATCCTTCACTGTAGACCTGACACTGAAAGAAAACGAACTGCCTGTCAAAAGAGGGTCTTTGATTGCATATACAGGTCAATCCGGAACAAAAGCACCTCATTTACACTTTGAACTTCGCACAAAAGATGGAATTACATGCCTGAACCCATGGGAATACGGTTTTCGTTGGATTGACCGTAATAAACCTCAAATAACATCTCTTCTCGTTATTCCCGGAAGTATTGATACGACCATTAATGGACGCTGTCTCCCGCTGGAGATCCCTATCAACGAAAAGACCGCATTACCTATATTGATTAACGCAAAAGGAGCAATAGGATTTGGTGTTTCTACTATTGACAATGAATCGGGCACTTGCAAATTAGGACCTTATCGAATTTCATTGAAGACTACCGAAACCGTTTTATCCACCATTCAGCAAGACCGCCTTGATTACAATACCTATCGGGATGCTATTGTGGCTTTTTATCCCTACATTTCAAATCCGATTTACTGGTTATTGTGGCAGTGGCAGGGCAACCAATCGCCCAATTACAAACAGGTAAGAAAAGATTGGGTTTCTATAGAAGATGAAGAGCATATACAGATAGAAGTAGAGGATTTTAAGGGGAATAAGACGCAGGTTCCGCTTTATATCACAAATAATCCTGCGAATAGTTTGAACAAAAAAGTAGAAAAAAGTGATGTCTCTATTTCTTATTTGCCGGAATTTCTTGTGATAGAGATTTTATTAGCCTCAACATCCTCAAAAGAAACGCCGGAAATTACCTGCACTTCGGAACAGGGGACTGTTTCACTAAAACCTATTCAGCGGACAAGTAATATATACGAACTTCCCTGGGAGCCTCCTGCGTCAGGCAAGTATACTTTTCGTGTTTCCCATCCCTCTCTACCTGTATGGGAAAAAACTGTGTATACCGTTAAAGCACAAAGTAAAATCGAACCTATTGTACTGAATGATTTTCAGATAGATATACCTCCCAATATCTCTTACGGTATCCTCTGGCTGTCTATTTCCCCGGTATCTACACAGAAAGTTCCCGAAGGTCTGGTAATGGCTTCGAATATATGGAGAATAGAACCTTACAATATGCCGATGGCAGATGCGGTGCAGATTAAAATGCGGATTTTAGATAATGTGCAAGATCAAGAACGAATACATTTATATCGAAAAACCGGGTCTTCATGGTCAAGAATAGATTCTCAAAAGAAAGGGGATTCTATTATTGGTAAGGTAGCCGACTGGGGCACTTTCGCCTTAATAAGAGATGATGAGCCACCACAAATCACAAATATAGCCATTAACAAAGATGCGAAACAGCCAACAAAAAGACCTTCTATATCGGCTGTGATTTCTGAAATAGGAAGTGGTATAGCACGGGCAGAAATATTCTGCGACCAGAAATGGCTATTAAGTGAATACGATGGACCTCGTGGAATATTACGCTGGGAACAAGATGAAGATTTGCCATCAGGCACACATACAATTACCTTCGTAGTTACAGACTACGCAGGGTTAACACGAAAAGAAATGCTTACTATCTCTGTGCCATAATAATAAGAATAAATAAATATTAGAAGAAAGGAGTTTGTTTATGATATTAGTAACAGGTGGTTCGGGCTATATTGGTGCGGTTGCTGTTCGTGAATTGTTAAATCATGGGTTTGCTGTTCGTGTTGTTGATAAATTCTTATTTGGGGATGAAGGTCTGGAGGAGGTGAGTAATCGTATTGAGAGTATTCAGGGGGATTTATGTCAATTTGATGCTGCATGGTTAGACGATGTTGAAGGCGTCGTTCATCTGGCAGGATTGAGCAACGACCCGATGGCGGAATTTAATCCTGAGGCGAACAAAAAACTGAATACAGAAGCTACGGCTATTTTAGGGGAACATTGTAAACGGAGAGGTATAAAACGGTTTATCTTTGCTTCCAGTTGCTCTATTTATGACCGTGGAATATTAGCCGAAGATATTTTGCAGGATGAAGAAAGTCCTGTGGAACCGCGTGCGGCGTATGCAGTAAGTAAATATCAGGCAGAAAGAGAATTATTAAAACTATCCGGACCTGATTTCTGTCCGACCTTATTACGGCAGGGGACGGTATATGGGTGGAGCCCCCGCATGAGATATGACCTTGTTGTAAATACTTTTGTGAAATCTGCATTTGATAAAGGTTGTTTAACCGTTCATTGTGGAGGTGAAATGTGGCGGCCTTTAATTGATGTAACGGATATAGCCCGTGCTTATGTTGCCTGCCTGCAAGCCGACCTGAAAATCGTAGGAAATCAAATATTTAACCTTTCTTATAAGAATTACAGGATACTTGAATTAGCCCATTGGGTTCGCAAGGTATTTCGTGAGCATGGAATGAATATAGAGATTGAAGTAGAATATGGCTCAACACGGGGACGCAGTTATCGTGTTTCAACGAAAAAGACCGAACAGGTCTTAGGATTTCGTCCTCAAATTAGTGTAGAAGAAGCCATTCAAGTTATGGTTGGTAAAATTCGAAATGGTATCCACGCAGACATCCATAATCCTCGATATTATAATATTCAGTGGGTCGAACTACTTTGCATGGCGGAGAATATCATTAAGAAAACGGGGAGTATAATATAATTTGATAACCTATAGGTCATAGATAAAAGATTTATATTTTTTTCAATCGTAGGGGCACGGCATGCCGTGCCTCTACTTCGTTATGAGATATTTGTGGTAAAAAGAATCAACCACAGAGAGAGGCGAAAGATTTTTCGCCTCTACAAAACCGGAATCGAGGACGCTTCAGCTACAGAAGGGTAATGATTTTAATATATGAGGGCGATTAGCCAATCGCCCCTACAAAAAACAATTCGACAGGATTTATAGAATTTACAGGATTTTTATGCCATGAATGCAAGAATGAGGAAAAACTTTTAAGGTAAAAGATTGCGGGTGTTAATTTGTATTCGAGAGACTGCGGATAAAGCCCTATTTCTTGCAGTGAAAGCATCAGGTCCAATTGCAATTACATAACCTGTTTTATTGCGGGATTCTATATCTGTTACATGTGTGAGGGAATCCCCTTCATGCACTTTTATATGTACCTGTTTAATCCCTTCGGTATTTTGCACCTTCTCGATATTCTTAATACTTTGCACAATACCGCTATGCGGAATAATCCATGCTATAGCACATCCTAATTCTCGTGTGGGGACAGCATTGGGAATCCCCTGTTTTTCAATAGTTTGATGTATCTGCATTAAATCCACGCCCGTTCCTTCTTTACATATCTGGCACATTCCCTCATCCGGCTGAAAAAATAGGTCTATAAAGGATAAGAATATGCCCTGTGCATTTACGATAAACTCAAATAGGATGCCGTAATAGCCGATGGGAAGATTTCGTGAAACTTCTTTGGCTTTTTCTGTTATACCTTTCAATTCTTTCCCGGAGAATTCTACAGGCAACCAGAGCAATCGGGGAATACGATAATTTCCTGGAATAAACTCTACACCGAATATTTCTACAGGTAAAAAATGGTATGCCATACGATAACCAATTAGATAACAGGTTTTTCCTTCAATCCCTTGCTGAACAAATATAGGCGACCCTTTTTCTGCTTTTCTTTGTGCGGTAGAAAGAATTAGTTTGATGTCATTATTATCATGGATTATTCCACAAAATTGATTGTCAACCGTCCGAACCCATAATGGGTTTGTTCCATTAAACATAGAATTAATAGAAGACACTTCCGATTCGTTGCTTATAATTATTGTTGGGGTTTCAAGTAGTGTTGTTATTGCATTTATTTTCTGTATATCTGTTTTTTCTATTTGGGACATAGAATATCCATCTTCCTTATGTAGTATCTGTTATGGTTTGTTGGGTGTTATCAATTCGCATGGGAATGCGATAATTATATATTATTTAGCATGTAAAATATAAAGAAGCAGTAGTATTATGACAAAACGATTTGTTGTTATTTGTGTGATATTCTTTGTGGCGGGAACTGTTCTGTTCCCGGGTTGTTTTTCAGGAGGACAGCCATTGGTTCCTTCTGAAAATTCTACAAAAGGGCTAACGGAATTTGGGACAAGTATTGCCCCTTCTCAGGGGGATTGGCTTATTACCCGATTATCTGCGGAAATGCCGCATCTGAACCCCATAACCAGCACGGATGCGTATTCCTCATTGGTGTTAGCATGGATATTTGATGGTTTGTTAGACCGTAATCCACAAACATTGGAGTTAATCCCACGCGTTGCCAATAGATGGGAAGTGTCGGAGGACCATCTGAGTTATACTTTTTATCTGCGGAATGATGTTTGTTTTTCCGATGGACATCCTCTAACAGCAAAAGATGTTAAATTTACTTTCGATAAGTTGATGGACCCCACAACGGATGCTCCTCACTTAAAAAACTATTATATGGATGTGGAATCGTGTGAGATTATTGATGACTATACGGTTCGGTATCATTGTAAAAAGCCTTATTACCAGCATGCTGTAATGTTGGGCTTATTAGAAATTTTGCCAGAGCATATTTATGGGCAGGGAGACTTTAATAATCATCCGAATAATCGCAAACCTATTGGTTCAGGTCCGTATATATTATCTGAATGGCAGACAGGCTTGCAGTTAGTTCTGGAACGAAATCCGAATTATTGGCGGAAAAACGAAGGTCAGCCGTATTTTGACCGTATTGTCTATCAAATCATTCTGGATGATAACGCTTCTTTTTTGAAATTGCGTCGTGGTGATTTGGACTATATGGCAATTCGTCCCGAAGATTGGATACGAAGGGGACAATCAGAAACATTTCAAAAACAGTTTAATATGTTTATATATCCGCGACCCGCCTATAATTATATCGGCTGGAATACCCGTAATCCGGTGCTCAAAGAAAAAACCGTTCGTCATGCGTTAACGATGTTACTTAATCGCCAACAGATTATTGAACGGCTATATTACGGAATGGCGGAGCCGATAGATAGTCCGTTCATGCCCGGGACACCGGAGTATCACTCCGAGATTAAACGATGGAACTATAACCCGGAAGAAGCGAAACTATTACTGGATAGGTCTGGCTGGATAGACCACAACAGCGACGGAATTCGTGATAAGGATGGAAGAGACCTTGCTTTTGAGATTATGACGACAAATAGTAATCCCATTGCGGAAAAGATTTTGACGGTGTATCAGGAAGACCTGAAACGGGCAGGGATTAATATGCAGATACGGCAGATGGAATGGGCTTCTTTGTTAGAACGCGTGGATGCCCGTAATTTTGATGCGGTTCTAATGGGCTGGCAGATGCCACCAGACCCGGACCCTTATCAGGTATGGCACTCCAGTCAGGCGGAGAAGGGTTCCAATTATGTGGGATTTATTAATGAGGAAGCAGACCGACTTATTGAACAGGCAAGGGTTTCCTTTGACCGTGAGGAACGGATACGGTTATATCGTAGATTTCAGGAAATTGTGAATGATGAGCAACCTTATACCTTCTTGATGGCTCCGAAAGCGATTGTTGCTGTGGATAAACGAGTACATGGTATTCGTGTGTATCCATTTGGTGTTTATGAAAAGGAATGGTTTGTTCCGACCGATTTACAACGGTATGTTCATGCAAAGGAGAACTAATAACGGATGTATGCATATATCTTAAAGAGATTATTATTAATTATTCCGACTTTTATTGGAGTTAGTTTGATAACCTTTGCAATTATCCAGTTGGCTCCGGGCAGTCCCGTGGCTTTTAAGTTACGCGGAGAAGGTGGAGCCATGCGTGCGAATATTGAGACGGAAAAGATAATTGAACAAACCAAGGCGTTGTATGGTCTTGATAAGCCAATCCTTGTTCAGTATGCCCTATGGTTGGGGCGAATGTTTCGGCTTGACTTCGGCAAGAGTTATAAAGACCAGCGTCCTGTGATGGAGAAAATAGCAGAAACGCTGCCGATAACACTTCAATTTACCATTCTTGAAACTTTACTCATCTATCTCATAGCAATTCCCTTAGGCACCTATTCGGCAACCCATCAACGGACTATATCTGACCAGATTATTACGCTTATCCTATTTCTTTTATATAGTCTTCCGAGTTTCTGGGTTGCCATGCTTTTAATTCTTTTTTTAGGTGGTGGTGATTGGTGGAATTTGTTCCCGGTCAATGGGATTAATAGTATTGATGCGACGAACTATTCATGGTTTGGCTGGCTACTCGACCGACTGTGGCACATGGTCCTGCCTTTGTTCTGTATGACCTATGCGGGTTTGGCAGGCTTATCTCGATATATGCGGACAGGTATGTTAGATGTAATACGGCAGGACTATATCCGAACGGCAAGGGCTTATGGATTTTCGGAGAAGGTTGTTGTCTTTAAGTATGCCATGCGGAATTCATTAATTCCTATTATTACTTTATTCGCAGGACTTTTACCGGGATTAATCGGAGGAAGTGTTATTATTGAAACCATCTTTTCTATTCCGGGCATGGGACGATTGGGCTTTGAAGCGGTATTAACCCGTGATTATCCTCTGATTATGGGCGTTTTTACTATTTCTACTTTTTTGACTTTAATTGGTCTTGTTTTAAGTGATGTTTTGTATGCCGTTGTTGACCCGAGAATTCGATTGGAGTAAAAAATCAGGTGTTCAGGAAATCAGCAAATCCACATAGTTATTACAATACGGTCTGGCGAGAATTTTGCAAACATCGTCTTTCGCTTCTTGCCTTGTTTATTATTGCTATGTTAGGTCTTATTGCTGTGATGGCGCCTTTTATAGCCAATGACATTCCAATTTTGTTGTATAAAGGGGGAAAATTATATATATTCCCAAATATCTTTACATACTCAGATTTGCAGGCAGAGAATTTATATGCAAATTTTGACCGTTGGAAACCATCCAGCGGGGAATGGATGTTAAAACCACCTATTCCATACGGTCCTCTAAATCAGGAGTTGGAACAAAGTTTGCAAGGACCCAATCGCACCCATTGGTTAGGAACGGACGATCGGGGCAGGGATGTGCTTAGCCGAATGATTTGGGGTTCTCGCTTATCGTTGAGTGTGGGTTTTGTGGCTGTTGGCATAGCCGTGATTATAGGCGTAATATTAGGCTCACTTTCGGGATATTTTGGGAAATGGGTAGATACGGTAGTTTTGCGATTTATTGAACTGATGTTGGTTATCCCAACTTTTTTCCTTATCATTACCGTAATGGCATTTCTTCCTCCCAGTATCTGGACGATTATGATTGTTATCGGGCTGACAGGTTGGCCTGGTGTAGCCCGATTGGTTCGGGGTGAATTTTTGAAGCAGAAGCAGATGGAATATGTATTAGCATCCCGTGCATTGGGTTTAAGTAATTCGCGTATTATGTTTCGGCACATCCTGCCCAATGCGATGGGACCTGTCTTTGTTAGTGCTACATTTGGGTTGGCAGGTGCTATTCTTATGGAAAGTGGATTAAGTTTTTTAGGCTTCGGTGTTCCACCACCAACCCCCAGTTGGGGAGAATTGCTAAAACAATCTCAGGGTTATGTAGATTTTGCGTGGTGGTTGGTTTTGTTTCCCGGTTTAGCCATTTTTATTACAGTTACGGCGTTTAATCTCGTTGGTGAGGGGTTGCGAGATGCTATGGACCCCAGATTAAGGTAGAGAATATGAGCGATTTGTGTAAATCAGATAAAGCCCTTTTGAATGTAAAAAATCTAAAAGTATATTTTTCGACACCCACAGGATTGGCGTATGCTGTGGATGGTATTTCGTTTTTTATTCATCCCGGGGAAAGTATTGCTCTGGTAGGAGAAAGTGGATGTGGCAAATCAGTAACAGCCATGTCAATCCTGAAATTGCTAACTTCTCCACCCGTGGAACGCATAGAAGGGGAAATAATCTTTCATGAGAAAGATTTGCTGAAACTTTCGGAAGAAGAATTAATGAAAATTCGGGGAAGATATATCTCTATGGTTTTTCAGGAACCGACCAGTTCGATGAACCCCGTATTTCGTGTCGGAGATCAGATTGCCGATGTGCTGAAATATCATTACGGGATGAGCAGAGAAGAAAGTTATACGCGAATTGAAAAATTGTTTGAGTGGGTCGGCATACCGGAACCTAAGATGCGAATCCATCAATATCCCCATGAATTTTCAGGGGGGCTTATCCAGCGTTCCATGATTGCTATGGCATTAGCATGCGAACCAGAATTGCTTATTGCAGACGAACCAACAACCGCTTTAGATGTAACGATACAGGCGGAGATATTAGCATTGCTTCGGCGTGTTCAACAGGAACGAAAGATGAGTTTGTTGCTTATCTCCCATGATTTAAGTGTAGTTGCTCAAATTGCACGCTGGATTGTGGTTTTGTATGCGGGTAAGAAAGTGGAAGAAGGAAGCGCCACGGCTATATATTCCACACCATCCCATCCCTATACCAAAGCCCTTTTTGATTCCCTTCCTATTCGTTCTCGTGGGAGAAAAAGGTTGAATACAATCCCGGGTAGCGTTCCATCTGCAACGGCTCCACCTATGGGATGTCGTTTCCATCCACGATGCCCCAAAGCCATGACGATATGCCAGCAAAAAGAACCCCCTTGGGTCTGGCTTAATAAGGAACAGGGAGCAGCTTGCTGGTTGTTTGCCCAATCGGAAAAAATGGAAAAGGAGACCTGATGAAAAATGAATAACCATACACCTTATCTGAAAGTGGATAACCTAACAAAATACTATCCGGTCGGTGGGGGATTATTTGCCAAAGCACGGAATTATGTCCGTGCCGTAGACCATGTCTCTTTCAATGTCTATTCGGGCGAAACAGTTAGCCTTGTTGGCGAAAGTGGAAGCGGAAAAACTACAGTGGCTCGGCTTATCCTGCGACTGGTTGAGCCTACCGATGGCTCCATCTATTTCGACGGGGTTGACCTGACAAAGTTAAATTCAAAAGAATTAAGAAGTATTCGACGGAAAATACAAATCATTTTTCAGGATCCATACAGTTCGCTAAATCCACGAATGACTGTTTATTCCATGTTGGCAGAAGTGTTGCATGTCCACCGAATCGTTCCTAAGGAACAAATCACAGGTCACATCGAACAATTACTCCAATTAGTAGGACTGAATGCAGATGCCATGTATCGCTATCCCCATGAATTTAGTGGAGGACAACGGCAACGAATTGGTATTGCACGCGCTTTAGCCGTTAATCCCTCATTTCTTGTTGCAGATGAACCCGTATCCGCTCTGGATGTTTCCGTGCAAGCACAAATACTTAATCTATTGATGGAATTACAGGAAAAACTGCATCTGACCTATTTAATTATCTCTCATGATTTAGGCGTTGTTCGTCATATTTCCGATAGAGTATTAGTAATGTATTTGGGAAGGATTGTTGAAGAAGCCCCTACGGAGACTTTATTTGAAAGCCCCAATCACCCTTATACAAAAGCATTAATGAGTGCTATTCCCAAGCCTGACCCTTCTGCCTCTCTGCCGAAATTACTGGCACGGGGCGAACCGCCAAGTCCCGTTAATCCACCATCCGGATGCTCGTTCCACCCGCGTTGCCCCTATGCAACAGAGAAATGTAAAAACGAATCTCCCCCATTACAAAATATCTCCGATACTCATCGTTCTGCTTGCTGGGTTTTCGCAAAAAATTCGGAAGACAAAATCCCACAACCTATATAGTAATTCAAAATAAATCGTCCTAATTTTAGGTGAAGTCAACGACGCGGGCTCGTTTTTTATCTCTTTGTGTTTCGATGTGTTTGCGGATCTCGTTTTGTAGTTCTTCAGATGAGGGTATTGCTTGTAGCGTAAGTTCGGGGGTCGAGGTGTCTGATGTGATTAGTTTTAAGTTGCCTAATGAGAAAATTCTTAGCAGGAGGGGTTGTTCGAATGTTATATCGTTGATACGGTATAACTCCAGATAATCTGTTTTTGTGGAAAATACGCCTGTTGTAATTTTAATCCGCTCTGTTGTGATTACATATTTTGTGCATTTAACAACGAGGTATTTCCAGAGAGCATAGAAAATTGGGACTACCAAAAAACAGGTGAGCAGACAAATAATAAATACCCCGAAATTCAAAATCTGCGATGGAGTTCCAGACCAGATAATTTTTTCTTCAGACATGTTAAATCTCCGTTATTATATGTGGGCTTATTTGTTGTAAATCTGTTTTATATTGTACAACAACTCATTATTCCTATTTACTCATTAAACTCTAATTGTTCCATAGAAACGATTTTGTATTGATAACCCTGTTCGGTGAGGAAAAGTTGACGGTTGAGGGCGTAATCCTGATCTAATGTGTCGCGTGTGACGATAGTATAGAAATGGGCTTGTTTGCCGGATTGTTTGGGGCGGAGAATTCTACCTAATCGCTGTGCTTCTTCCTGTCGTGAACCGAATGTGCCGGATACCTGAATAGCGACATTGGCATCGGGCAGGTCAATGGCAAAATTAGCAACTTTGGAGACAATCAAAAGTTTTATTTCTCCCTTACGAAATTTTTGATATAGTTCTTCTCGTTTTTTATTGGGTGTTTGTCCTGTAATGATGGGCGCACCGAAGTTTTTTTGTATGACTTTAAGTTGGTCTAAATATTGGCCAATGATAAGGACATTGTCTTCTTTGTGGTGGTCTAAAATCTGTTTGCAGATACTTATCTTTATAGGATTTTTTGATGCAATCTGGAATTTGGCGGATTTTGATGCTACAACATACCTGTAACGATCCTCTTCCAGCATCGGCACACGCACTTCAGTGCAGAGGGCTTCGGCTATCCAACCTTGCTTTTCTAATACTTTCCATGGGATATCGCATTTCTTAGGTCCAATAAGGCTGAACACTTCATCTTCACGCCCATCCTCACGGACTAATGTTGCCGTAAGTCCTAATCTTCGGCGGGCTTGTAAATCTGCAGTGGCACGGAATACGGGCGCAGGTAGTAGATGGACTTCATCATAAATAATCAAGCCCCAGGCTCCGTCCTCAAATAAACGGAAATGGAGGAAAGGACTGTCCTTGGTTTTGCGATGGGTTAAAATTTGATAAGTCGCCAGTGTGACAGGTTTAATTTCTTTCAGTTCTCCACTATATTCGCCGATTTGGTCCTCCGTGAGAGTCGTTTTTTCTAAAAGTTCTGTTTTCCATTGTCGTAGTGCCACAGTATTTGTGGTAAGCACAAGTGTATGTGTTTGCAATTTATGCATGACACCGATGCCGACGATAGTTTTACCGGCACCGCAGGGAAGGACAATTACACCACTTCCACCGCGGTTCGTTCCACCGGCATAAAAGGCAGAGATTGCATCGGTCTGGTAATTCCGTAAAACAAAGGGCTTGCCCGAAGGTAGTTTTTTGCGAAGGTCAAACTGTAAGGGAGCCCCTTCCACATATCCGGCAAGGTCTTCCGCAGGAAAACCTAATTTTACCAGAACACTTTTTAAATGTCCACGAAATTGTGTGTTTACACGAACCCGACGCGAATCTAATTTAGTCAGCCCGAACTCCTGCAAGGCTTTGTTATAGAGTAACTCCGAAAGGAGCATGGTATCATCGGATTCGAGAATTAATTCCTGTTGTGGGCTTTTGTATAATTTCAATCTGCCATAACGGCGAACTGTATCTGTGATTTCATAGATTAGATTGGGTGGAACATCATATCGGCTATATTTGTGAAGCAGGTCAATGATTTGTGTCGCGGTATAACCTGCGGAGGCGGAATTCCATAGCGAAATGGGTGTAATCCGATAGGTATGAAAATGCTCGGGCGATTTCACTAATTCTGCAAATGCAGATAAGGCATCCCGTGCCTCCTCATATAACGGATTTTCAACCTCTAACAAAATCGTTCGATCAGATTGAACTATTAACGGTTTCTCTACCTTCTTTCGCATAATAGAAAACTGTTTCCCATTATAAAAATTTTATAAGTAAATAGAATATATTAATTAAGAACGAATATACAATTGAGTTCTATAATAAAAACCGTTTTCTTATTCACAATATCAGTTTGATTACTATTTTTAAACACTATATAAAAAAATCCCCTTGCAAAATCCTTATAAATTATATGATTACCCATGGAACATAGGTAACAGATTTATATTTTTATAAGTAAAGATTTTCATATATACTCCCTTTTTTTGTGAAGCCATCTTATCGCATAATTTTGGAATAAGCCGATTTTTATTCGTGTCATTCGTGGTAGGAAGAATGAACCACAGAGGACACGAAGGGAATTTTACACAGAGGACACAGATGAGATTTATTTACGGTAAGGGCATAGACAGAAGAAAGACACAGACAAGAATGTCTGTGCTATATTGGAGGCAATTTTTATCTATATTTTTGTATGAAGGACGGAAGAAAAACACAGACAGAAATGTCTGTGCTATATTAATACCTATAATGTCCCATAAGTCCCATTCGTCCCATAAGTCCCAAAACACCCGAAGCGGGGACACTGTAGCTACGGAAAGGGTGATGATTTGTTGTGAAGAGAAATTAACCACAGAGGACACGAAGAGAAGAATACACAAAGGGCACGGAGGAGTGTACAACTACGGTATGGGCATGAAATAAAAAATGGGGAGGAGTCGAAAGATTTTTTGCGTATACATTGTGAACTTTGTGCAAGGTCTTTGTGCCCTTTGTGGTAGGAAGAATGAACCACAGAGGACACGGAGGAGGTTTTATTTATGGTAAGGGCAAGGACAGAAGAAAACACAGACAAGAATGTCTGAGCTACATTATTTTGATTTCATATCAATTTTATAACGGGGATTTGCGATATTGATAAGGTCTTAACGGAATTAAAAATGCCTGATTAACAAGGCTTGACACGATTGCACGGGTGGAGAAAGGATTTTTCTTTTCATTTTTATCCGTAGCAATTCGTGCTACTCGTAGCAATGAGATCATTAACCTAAATTATCACGAATGCCTGCAAAGTCTCATCGGTCCCATTCGTCCCATCTGTCCCATAAGTCCCATCCGTCCCATGAACCCGCACGCCAGGCAAGGCTTTCTATCCCTTTTCAGCAGGGGCACTGCCGTGCGGGCGGGATTTTGTCGGGGTAAATAATGCCTACCTGGCAAGGCCGCCCGCCTGGCAAGGTTGTCGAATGTACACGGGTGTAAGACAAATCAAATCCCCGAAGCGAGACGCTTCAGCTACAGTAATGTGTGGATTTAAAATGTAGGGGCGAAACATGTTTCGCCCTCTTACGGCATATTGATTGCATATCAATTTTATAACGGGGATTTGCGTTATTGACGAGGTCTTAACGACAAATTCTTTAACCCAAAATTAATGCGAATGCCTCAAAGTCTCATTCGTCTCATTTGTCCCCTATGTCTCATAAGTCCCCCAAAAAACCCGCCTGCCTGGCAAGGGTAAGAGGGCGATTG
>Ga0067045_1028182_pt1 | contig 40315 bp, 33 predicted proteins | sample TerdegcTABiofilm_FD_59184 | JGI IMG/M metagenome (GOLD analysis project Ga0067045, IMG submission 59184) | Combined Assembly of (Gp0054472, Gp0054536) Wastewater bioreactor microbial communities from Singapore -Terephthalate degrading... | reverse complement strand
CCCGCTTGATCCCAATGATCCAGACATTATAACAGATCAAGACGAGGCAGTATTAAAAGATGCTATCGGTTTAAATCATCTTTTGCTAGATGACGGCGATATTGTCCTGCGTCCCGGAGTTGCAAGATTGAGGAATTTTTCCAATGAAAGATATATTAATCATTATAATCTAGGTGAATTTACAGGCTCAACAGAAAACGAAGCGATTATACAAGATACCAATGGAATATTAGAAAACACTGATATTGTCATTGTTAAAGGCAAGGCTATAATTACTGATTTTTCAGGTGAAAGGTATATTGATAATAACAGCGATTTTGAATATTCAGACGGAGAAGCCATTTGGCGAGATAATGGAACAACGCCCAACAAACTTGATCCTGATGATGAGATTGTAAAGGCTGGATACGCTTCGCTTGTATCGCTTGCTGGATATAAATATACCAATGATGGTATAAATCCAAACTTCACAGGCGCACAGGCAATAATCGCTGATAATGAGCCTTTTAATATACTTAGCAGGAATGATATTCAGGCAAAATTTGGGACAGCAGATATAAAAGCCTTTAATACAACGGAAAATTTTATTGATTGTGATGGCGATGGAAAATACTCTGACGGAGAGCCGATATTCCATTATTCAGGACAAACGAAAATAGTGGCAAATACGGGAATATTAATGGAATTTCCCGATAATTTCAGATATATAGATTCTGATAACAGTGGATTTTATAATGCGTCTGGTTCTCCGCTTGTCAAAACTTCAACAGAGGCAATTATAGGCGATAACGGTGATAGAGAGCTAAATGCTGGTGCATTGGACGGAACAGGGGCAGATAAGGTATTGGTCAGCGGAGATGCCAAAATAAAGCCTATTGGCGAATATGCTTCTAAACTTAATCCACTAAGTCCCAATATAAATGCCTATCTTGATAAAAACCTCAATGATCAGCTTGATGATTATGAAACATTAATAAGAGATAATGACCCTGTTGGGTTACTTGATCCATCAGACTTTGTTTATGGAAAGGTTCTCTTTATAGATGATTATTACAACTGGTCTGATACGCCTATTGTGCAGATTGACGGATCGACTTTGAACCCTCCCAATTCATCAATAAATGCCTATATCGATTCTTATAATATTGGATTTTTGGATAACTATGAAATATTAATAATTGATAACGATCCAAAAGGTATACTTGGCGCAAATGATATAATTATGGGTGAGATTAAAAACAAAAATACTCTTTCATGGTCAGCCAATCTTGAAAATGAGGTTCCATGGCGACAACTAATGAGAAGCTTTGATTCACAGGAAAAGTTCCTAACAAGCAGATCAGTCAATACTTATACAGGACAGCCAATAATCAATGAAAGCACTGGAACAAGACCTAATCAATGGGATTCCGCTGACTTAATGGTATATGACGGGACTCCGCCTGTAAGTATTAGTAACAATTGGCAACAAGTCAAATATATTGATAATAATCACGATGGTAATTATGATTATAGCTATATAACAAATATTGGTGAATGTATACTTGATTTTTCACTTGTGCCTGTTGGTTCAGATGCGGATTACCCTAATATAATAATTACAGAAGGAAGTGCAGGATTTGGTGAATTTCAGGCAGGATTGAAATTCTGCGATCAATTCAACAATAATGGAATATATGAAGTTTTTGAGCCTTTGATAAATGATGCGAATAATAATAATATGATAGATCAAGGTGAGGTTGTTTCCGAAGGTAATATTGAAAACAGGTTATTACAATCGCCATTTAGATACATTGACTCAGATCATAACGGACAATTTAATGGAAATGAAGCCATAATTATAGATGGCAACTCAAATAACCTGCTTGATGAAGGAAAACTTGATGGTTCTGGGATAGATAAAGTTATAACTGCTGGTCTAGGTGATTTAACTCAATTCAATCGTTCAGAGAAATATGTTGATGGCAATAATAACTCATTATTTGACTCAGGTGAAGCGATTGTATATGACTGGTTTGACCAATCATCTTATAGAGGCGAATTTATTTTGGCTGGCGATCATGTAAACAGGACTGGGGCATTAACATATCTTCAACCAAATAATAGAATACGTGATAGTGTTTTAATGCCTAGCCAAAATAACAAAGCGGGAATAATAAAGCTGAATAATAGGGCAGATCAAAAATATATAGATACAAATCAATCCGACAGCTATAACGGGTTTTATGATGTTTGGAATGGCATAGATTATGAGCCAATAATATCATCTAGCAATGATCAATTAGATAAGGGGAAGCTTGATGGCAATGGAAATGATAGGATACTTGCATCAGGATATTGTCTAAAATCATGGGACAGTGAAACAAAATGGACAGATAGCAATCTTGATTCGATATATCAGGATAATGAGGCAATAGTCTATGATGCTTTTAATGACAATATTATATCATCAATCGGCGCAAGTCTAAATGACGATAAAATATTGATGTCTGGCGATGCAAATCTTAAAGATTTTACGAATATGAAATATGTTGACGCAAATAATAACAATGATATTGATGAGAATGAGCTTATTATTAAAGATATGAATCAAGATAATAAAGTTAGCAATAATGAAATAAGCCAATCTGGTATAATTCCGTCATTAAAGACTTTTACATCAACAGACTATAGATATTGCGATTGGAATCAAAACAGCAATTATGACCCACAAGAAGAAGCGATAATATATACTCCAATAGAACCCGATATTCTTGGAAAAGAAGATGAGATCGTCGCTTCTGGGACATATCCTGCTTTGAAGGGATTTGGTTCTCAGGCTGGATTTATCGATTCTATTCAAAACAATAACCTTGATGATAATGAGGCAATAATAATTGGCAATGGAGATCAAATAATTGATGAAAACGAACAGATAATTATTGCAGGAATTGCCGCTAGCTTTGATGGAACAAATATAAAATATACTGCGCCAAATTCTTCTGCACTTTATTCGAATAACTATCTTATAGCAGACTCTATTGATGATATTCTTGAAGGAAGCGAGATAATAACGGCAGGAACTGCGAATATAAGGAATTTCAATTCCATTAAAGATTTTTATATTGATAATAATCATAATGGCAGATATGACTATAAGGCTTATAATGGCACTTTTGGAGAAGCTATAATATCGGACATTACAGGGAATCTTGATATTATAGAGGCAGGAGAGATAAAAACTAATGGATTCGCAGGTTTGCTGACTTTCGATGGAACGAATTACAAATATTCAGATTCAGGTGAGAGAGATCAGCAATATAATATTGAAGAATTACTCATAAATGATATAAATGACGATAATAAAGTTGACTCCTCTGAGATTGTTTTTTCTGGGATAGTTGACATAAAAAGTTTTCCTGAAAATATAAAATATTGCGATAACAATCGTAATAATCAATATGATGGTATAGAGGCAATTGTTATATCGGATGATGATGTTCTTGATAATACAGACACTATTTGGGGTGAAGGAGAAGCGAATCTACGCCAATTTGAGCAGAATTTATATAGATTTACCGATTCTAACCATGATGGCATATATAGCAACGGAGAAGCGATTATTGTTGAGGCTGGGTGGTCAAATGCTGATGATATATTGGAAGAATCAGATATAATTCTATTAGCAGGAACAGCGGATTTAGAGCAATTTCCATCTGAATTTATGTTTTTAGATGATCTTGGCAATTCTGGCGAATATGAAGATGGAGAAGCGATTGTCTATGATTCAAATGGAAACTCTATACTTGATATAGATGACGAAATAATAAAAAGCGGAAGGGGAGCTATAAAAAGATTTGCATCCTCAGAGAGATATTGTGATAGTGGTATTAATGCCAATAATTCCCTTTTTGATCCTGATGAAGCTATAATAAGAGATGGTAATACAGACGGAAAATTATCAGCAGGACCTCTGGACGGAACTGGAACTGATGCGATAATATCTCCCGGAAGAGCAGGATTAAGACATTTTAATACCAATGAAAAATATGTTGACTCTAATAATAACAGTCAATATGACGGAAATGAAGACATTTACAGCGATGAAGATGACAATAATATAGTAACAGGTGAAAGTAATGATCAGCTTGTTTATTTTGTTGTTGAGAATATCGGCACAGCAGAGAATACAGACATATTAAACGTCAATCTATGGGTTGATAGAGATAACGATGGCATATTTGAGCCATATACGGATGATGCACCAAAGATCAGATCTCTTGTTAAGGACTCATCGAATCCGAAGATATGGTATGAAGGTCCCGCAAAATCTCCGCCTTTGTCTGCTGATTCATCAAGAAATTCTATTGGCTATCCGATAGCGTATGATGGGCAAAGGTTCTTTGTATCAATTGATACCACTAATAGACCAATAGATAGAAGAGATATTCAGATGAGCATACCGATAAATGGGATAAAAACGCTTTATGGTTATTTGGGACCGACTGATTCACCAATAATTAACTCATACAAACAATATATTGATTCTGCACCACCAAGCCTTGTAAGAATAATATCGCCTAGTGAAAATGATACGGTTTATGGTAACGTCCTACTTCGTGCAGAAGCAGATGATTCTTTAGGTATTGGTAAGGTTGAATTTTATGATGGTCAAGAACTGATAGGAATAGATGATAATGGTTCTCCTTGGGAAGTTATTTGGGATTGCAGTAATGCGAGATTCGGCTTACATACGCTATATGCAAGGGCTTATGATAAGACATACCTTAATCCACCAAAGATAAACACAGTTAATCATTATTTAAATTCAAGTGGGGTCAATATCGTTGTTGGCATATCATATTCTATCCCATTAAATTCAGGTTGGAATTATATTTCTTTGCCAATGGAGCCATTTAATAATGATGTTTCTTTTATTATGTCATCTATTGGTGCCAATGCAAGATCGATCTGGACATATGATGCTATTAATGGAATCTGGTTGAGATATGATTTAGATGGTCCTTCATTTCTTAATGATCTGGATATTGTAAAAGCAGGTGTTGGTTATCAAATATTTATGACAAATTCTGGGGTTTTAAATGTCAGCGGAGTTTTGCCACAGACGTTTATTTCATTACAAGATGGCTGGAATTTCGTTGGCTGGAATTCTGATACTCCAATGAACACACCAGAAGCAATATCATCAATAATGTCAAACCAACCGTCAATCTGGACGATAAACCCAATAAACGGAGAATGGCTTGGTTATGATCCTAATGATCCTTCAAATGATCTAATGATAATTGAGCCGGGGAAGGCTTATTGGGTTTATGTAGTAGGGAACTGTGTTTGGCAGATGAATCCACAATGATTATAAAGGCTGAAAAATGGGAAAAAAACATATATTATTTCTATTATTATCGATAGCAATATTTAACTTTTTGGGATGTGCGCACTCCACACAAAATATTAAACCATCTGATAATTCAAAGGGATATGTCTTATATGTATTCGCCAAAAGAACCGAAATTATGATCGATTATAACAAAAGTGATGGTCTATCAGAGGGAACAAGGCTTGATGTTTTTAGAATGAATGTTGAAGGTATGGACGAACCAGTAAAACTTGGTGAGGTTATCGTTCAAAAAGTTGGCGATAAAATGTCAAAGGCTAAATTGGCTGTTATCACATCAAGCTTAAAAATGGAACGAGGCGACAGAGTTTTTACCCATCCCATTACAATTGTTACTGATGAATCGTGGATTTCCAGAACTAATCCTGAGACAGGTTGGAAATCGGAATATTCCTTGCCTAATGAACGCGATTGGGCAAAATGCAGGATTGTATCCGATTTAACAAACAAACCTGCAGTTCGTCAATTGATGACCGATACAGAAGCAAAGCCAATATGGTATCCAAATATTACATCAAAATCAGAGGATATATTCTTTCGTAAAGTGTTTGTAATAAATGCAGACCTGACAGATGCAAGGCTTGATATAATATGCGGAGGCAGAGCAAATATATATCTAAATGACTCATGGATCGGAGAAATTAAAGAACCAATCAAAGAGGAATTAGAAGATTGGCCTAAAACTGAGACTTTTAAGGTAAAATCCTTTCTTCGAAAGGGAAAAAACGTTATTGCTGTTCAGGTTTTTAGGGATCAAAGGTCTGTTGTTCCAACTGCATTAATAATGTCAATAAAGATACAGACATCGCTTCACAAATGATTTTTTTATTTTATCATGGATATTAATTCTTTGGATTTTGCTATATCTTTTTGAATAGTTGTGCGTTACTAATGATTCTTTTGAATTTATCGTTAAATACATCTGGCATTTTTTGTGTTTGCTCTGTTACAAAATACCCGTCCTGTTCTAAAGTATTATAGAACATATCTATAATTTTTATCTGATCTTGTTGGCTGAAATGAAGCAAAACATTTTTACACACAATTAAACAAAATCCAGTTTTGGGAGGGACGAGACTCAAAAGATCATGATGTAAAAAATCAACAGAGTTTTTAATTTCTTTGGATAACATGTATCTATCAGATTTATTCCGAACGGGAACAAAATATTTATCAAAAATATCTTTTGGTATTCTGCCAACCTCTTCCCAACTATAAATTCCATCTCTAATAATATTTCCGAAACTTTCGTTTATATCAGAAGCTAAAATATTTACATTTCTAAAAAGAAAATGTCCCATATTTTCGCGAATAAGTATGGCAAGTGAATATGGTTCTGATCCATTTGCACACCCAGCATCCCAAATTCTTATATAACGTCTTGCACTAACAACAGGAATGACATGATCTTGGACAAGATCAAGTGTATGTTTGTCCCTAAAGAAAAATGTAAAAGCCATAACATATTTCCTACTGAGAATAGGTTAATATTGCTTCTGGAATTTTGCTGAGTGGTATAATATGATCGACACCACCTCGCTTTATAGCCTCTTTGGGCATTCCAAAAACAACACAACTTGCTTCATCTTGTGCGATAGTTATTGCCTTACTTTCTTTCATTTTTAACATTCCATCAGCCCCATCAGCCCCCATGCCTGTCATTATTACACCTACGGAGTTTTGACCTGCGGATTGGGCAACAGAATTAAACAAAACCTCTACGGATGGTCTATGACGTGATACAAGAGGACCTGTCTTTACTTCTACATAATATCTGGCGCCTGACCTGCGAAGTAACATGTGTTTGTTACCCGGTGCAATCAACGCTTTTCCCGGAATAACAGAGTCGCCATTTTCTGCTTCTTTTACCTCAATTGCACAAAGCTCATTTAGCCGTTGTGCAAAAGATGTAGTAAAATGTTCAGGCATGTGTTGGACAATAACAATTCCCGGTGCATTTACTGGCATTGCAGATAATACACTCTGAAGAGCTTGGGTTCCCCCTGTTGATGCCCCAATTGCTACGACCTTATTTGTTGTTTTTATTACATTTAGCCTTTGTGTAGTTTCTTGGGATTGAGATGTCAGTTTTGTCCAACGTGACATATCAACTGCTGCTGCCGATTTTATTTTATCTATTAACTCAACAGACATATCACCTACGGTATATGCAGAACCGGGTTTGCATAAAACTTCTACTGCCCCTGCATTTATTGCTTCCATAGCTAATTGTCCGCCCCTTTGTGTAAGTGATGATACAATTATTACAGGCATGGGATTATATTTCATTAATTTACGGAGGAAAGTTATACCATCCATTCTGGGCATTTCTACATCAAGCGTTAGGACATTTGGCTTTAATTTAACTATCTTATCACGAGCAATATATGGATCAATTGCTGTTCCGACTACTTCTAATTCGGGGTCTTTTGATAGTTCATTAGTGAATATTTCTCTAACTACTGCCGAATCGTCCACAATTAGCACTTTGATCATATTTACCTCCTATTCCATTTTCAGATATAATAGTGCTGGTGAATCTTCAACTATAAAAGCAAGACTTTCATCATTATCAAGTAATTCAGACCACTCATTAGAATCAGCAATAGAAACAAAAGGAGGTAAAAGATCAAAGATCATCTCATGTCCAAAGGCGCTTGTAAGGAATTGTCCACAAACAATATTAGAGAGTTCTTCAAGTGTATCAACAGCATCTTCTATGCTATTTTCATCTTTTACATCGGTTCCTAATACATTAGCAGACATTTCAACACATAGGTTATTTGATGCCATTATTTCGATAGAACCTTGATTATTACCATTAAATTTAACTTTTGCATGATAAAAAGATGGATTCTCTACTGGTATTTTATCTTTTGGACATTCTTCACCAAACATAAATGCAAATCTCATAAGGACATCAAGAAATACTTCAGATAACATTTCTTTATATTCTTGCATCTTTCTCTCCTAAAATATCTTTTACAATGTTTTTTATTAATTCTGGTGTAAAGGGTTTTCTAACATAGGCACGGACACCTTTTGATCTCATCTCTTCAATGCGCGTTTGGCTACCTTCTGTTGAAACGATAACAACAGGTATAGTTTTGAGAAGGCCATCTTTTGACATACGATCAATCATCTCAACGCCATCCATTTCAGGCATATTTATATCGGCCAGAACTAAATCAACCCAGCTTTTATCAAGTATTTCAAGAGCAATTTTGCCGTTTTCTGCTTCATATAATTGATTGATTGGAACGTCAGCAAGTTTTAATGTTTTTGAGATTACTGTTCTGGTAGTTCTGGAATCATCAACTATAAGAATGTTATATAACATTATAATACCTCCGATACATATTCAGCTTTATTTTTATCATTAAAGCTCTGTATTTTTGTCTCGTGATTTAACAATAACTTTGCCTGTATTAATCTCAAAATATAAAGTTCTGGAATCGTTACCACCCACGTCCTCTGAATTTATAAGCAAGCTATTTTTCCATAATAATTTACGGAGAGTTATATAATTGCGTTCTCCAATATTAAACAAACCCTTATCATCAAGAATCTGTGAACATCCAGCAACTTTTATAATGATTCGTTCTTTTTTTGCTCCTAGCTTGTATGCCTCATTAAACAATAAAGGCACTCCTGTATCAACAAACATACAAGGGAAACTTCTTGCTTTTTGAGAATCAACTTTAGATGTTGGAAGCATACAATGGATCATTCCCCCTACATGTTCTACGGGATCATATATCGTTACCCCTATACATGAACCAAGTGAATATGTAATTAATACATCATCAAATTGATTTGAAACTCTCATTTCGGATATGCCAATTGTATATTTCATATTTTAATTTCTCATCATTAATATTTTTGCAATTTTATTCTTTGACATAAATTGACGGTCTAACTATTTTAAACCCAACAGATGTCCCTATAAGGCTTTCTGCATGACCTATGAATAGATAACCATTAGGTTTTAATAGTCGATGGATTTCACTAACCAGATTTTGTCTCGTTTTTGCATCAAAATATATCATGACGTTGCGACAAAAAACAACATCTATAGGACCACGCATTGGAAAAGGTATTTCTGAGAGGTTTAAGCGCTTAAATGTAATCATTTGCTTTAAGCATGGCTTTACTTGATAAAGCATTTTTTCTGAACCATTGACTATCTCAAGATATTTATCCTTCATAATCTTGGGGATCTGCTCTACTTTATCCTGCTCATATATACCATCTTGGGCTTTCTGTAATACTTTTGTTGAAATATCTGTTGCCAAAATCTTACAGGTTATTGATGATTCTATTGAATTTAGCACTGTCATTGCGATAGAATAAGGCTCTTCTCCGCTAGAACAGGCAGATGACCATATCTTAAATGATTTTTGACCAGAGGAAACCCAATCCTTAATAAGATTTGACAATATTCCAAAATGATCCATACCACGAAAAAAACTTGTAACATTAGTTGATATAACATCAAGAAGATGAACCACTTCATCTTCGGATTTATCATCAATCACTTTTTTCAGATAGTCCTCATAGGAATATATACCAAGCGATCTCATACGCTTTCCAATACGGGCGCGTATTAAAGATTCTTTGCTACTATCTAGTTTTATTCCGCTTTTTTGGTATACCAAATCCCTTAGTTGGTTTAATATTTTTGGGTCTAGATTATTTTCTATGTCATTTAAAATATATAATGTTTCATTCAAATTAATAACCTCAAAATTAAACAAGCCCCATTCCATCAGCAAGAACTTGATCTATATCCATCAATATCTTTATTTCACCTTTAATTTTAGCTATTCCCATTATATATTGAGAATCAAGGCTTATATTAAATTGTGGTGTTTCCTCGATCTCATTGGCGGAAATATCAAGCACCTCAGACACAGAGTCAACTAAAATCCCTACCATGACAGGCTTTCCTTCTTTTTCCACATCTACAACAATTATACAGGTTTCATTAGTATTTTCTGTTACTCCTGTCCCAAATTTTGAGTGCAAGTCAACTACTGGATGTATTTTCCCTCTTAGATTTATAACTCCGCAGACATAATGGGGCATATTGGGAACTTTTGTTATTTCCATAACACCAATTATTTCTCGAACTTTCAAAATCTCTATACCATAGCCTTCTTCTCCAAGCATAAAAGTTAAATACTTACCCGCTAGGCTTGATATGTCTCTTTTATATTCCTCATCCATTACCGCAATCCCTGATTCTTCTTGATTAAGCATTATTTCTACCATGTTTTTTCGCATATTATTTTTATAAATATGCATCCTCCTTTTTTAATTGAATATAATTGATATTTTAGGCTGCCATTTCATCAACAGCCCCTAATACCGCAAGTTTTACAATTCCGCTAACATCTAAGATTAGCCCAACTCTACCATCTGCCATTATGGCTCCTCCTGATATCCCCTTGATATTATTAAATGAATCACCCAGACTCTTTATGACTATCTGTTGATGTCCAACAAGATTATCAACCATAAATCCAACCTGTTTACCCTCATCTTCAACAATGACAATGAGTGCTTCGGTTGGATCTTGTATAGCATCATTAACTTGAAATAGGCTAGAAACACGAAACATAGGCAATAATTTACCACGCACCGAAAGCATTTCTGCATTTCCCATGATAGTTGATATTTCTTCATACTTTGGTCTGATTGATTCCACAACTGATAAAGTGGGTATAATGTATTGCTCGGTTCCAACTTGAACTATTATACCATCCATAATTGCAAGGGTAAGCGGGAGGCGAAGGGTAAAAATTGTTCCTTTACCTCGAGCAGAATGAATATCTATTTGCCCTCTCAATGACTGTATATTACGATTAACGACATCCATACCGACACCACGTCCCGAGACATCCGTAACGATCTTTGCAGTAGAAAATCCGGGCATGAATATAAGATTATATATTTCCTGCTCAGACATAGCTTGACCTTCTACAATTATGCCTTTTTCTTTAGCTTTTTCGAGTATGGCATCTTTATCTAGTCCTTTACCATCATCTTCTACTTGGATTATTATGTCTCCGCTTTTATGAAAGGCACTAATCTTTATATGACCTACTTCTGATTTTCCTAATTTGATTCGATCATTAATATCAGATTCAATGCCATGATCTACTGCGTTCCGTATCATGTGTGTTAAGGGATCGCTGATTTTTTCAACGACACTTTTATCTATCTCTGTATCCTCACCAGACATACTAAATTCTATTTTCTTTCCTGATTTCTTTGCCAAATCACGAGCCAATCTAGCCATTCTCTCAAATACAGGCTTAACAGGCATCATTCTTAATGACATGCCAATTTCTTGTAATTCACGAGTGATTTTATTTAAGTGAGTGAGATTTCTTGCGACTCTTGCAGATGCCCTGCTTATTATTTCAAAATCCTGAGTTACCATAGATTCGGCAATGACAAGCTCTCCGATCATATCAACCAATTTATCAAGACGTTCTGCCTCTATCTTTAATGTTTCTTTTACGATATTATATGATGACGTTTTAACAACTTGCTTTTCTTGAACGTCCTCTTTCTCAAATGCTGGAATAACATTTTTAATATCTTGAGCGGGTTCTTTTTCTTTTACATCGTTAATTAATACTGTCTTGTTTTCTAATATTTGTTCATTTTTTATTTCAATATTCTCTTTTGAAGTATTATTTTCCTGAATATCTTTTATTTCTACCTTATCTGTTATTTTTTCTTCTTTTGATACCGCTTTTTTTATAGAATCAATCAACTCATTTAGTTTTACACTATAAGTTAAATTACCGCTGGATAATGCCTTTTCAACATCATCTATCATTTGTTTTAGCGAATCTACTGATGAAAAGGTAACATCAATTGGAGCGCCAACGAAGGTTATTTCTCCCTTACGTGCGCGATCAAGCAGGTCTTCGGTTGCATGTGCAAGGGTTGATATTTCATTAAGATTAAGAAATCCTGCAACACCTTTAATTGTATGAAAAGCCCTATATACAGCGTTGAGTGCGTCTTCGTTATTTGGATCATTTTCCAAAACAAGAAGCTGAACATCCGCTTCGTGAAGATGCTCCCTTGATTCACCGATGAAATCCGCTATCAAGGATGCGTCTCCAAATAATGAAGTGCCAAGATTTAAGTTTGATGAACCTTGCTCTGATTGATTGATTTCATTTACATCATCCGCTTTCTCGATTGATGTTAAATTTTCATTTGATTTTGCAGTATTTGAGTTATTATTGACTATCTCTGATAATGAAATTCCAATCTCATCAGGAAATTTAACCTCGCTTAATTTACTTTGGTTCACCACAATTGATTGGATAATTCCTATTGTCTGTGAAATTGCGTCAATAGCTGAATCTTTATCAGTAACTTCGTTGAGAATGATTCTTTCTATTAGTTTTGATAAAGCAGATACTACTTTTACTAGAGCATCCTGAGATTCATTTTTGGCAATGTCAGAAAAATCATTAAATTTCTTGTATATATCTGCAAACGTCTGTAAATCTGACATATCAGCCATCACAAAAGCTATTGATATTTCCTCAATCTTCTTAATAAGCTCACTCATTTTTGATGCTCTCCCATTAATCTATAATCAATAACGAATTCATTTTTATACTTTAACCCGAAGCTAATCTATATATCGGTTAAGGCTTATTAAAACTTTAGTGTAACGCTACATATAATTAACCTTTATGATAAAAAAGTCCTATTTTTCAGCTTTACAACAGATGTATTAGCAATTATACTATCAATAATTCTACAATTCATAATTATTTCAGAAGGAGACTTTGATGAAAACTATCATATTGACTATGTTAATTTTGTTTAATATCATTGCCACTTGTCATGCAGAGCTTCAAGTTGGAGTTGCAAAACGCATTATAACCCCCGATCCTTTACTTCCTGTCTCAGGTGGAATAGGGGCTTCACATCCTACTACACAAAAATTGGGTGATCTTTGGGTGCGCGTTATGGTATTGGATAATGAAAGAACTCGTTTTGCTATAGTAAGTGCTGATTTTCTTGGTTTTCCAAAGGTGCTTGGTGATCGTGTTCGAAAACAAGTTAAAGACATATCACCTAATAATATAATTATAGGTGCAACTCATACCCATAGCGCACCAGATATGTATGGTTTTTCCGATGAGGAAGGAAATTTTTATATTGATCTCAAATATGTCGATTGGGTCTGCAAACAGATGGCAGAAGCAATTGATGAGGCTGTTAAGAACTTACAACCTGCTAGTTTAAGGATTGCTACTGGTGAAGCACAAGGACGAATCGCATTCAACTACTATGCCCCTGAGTTATACGATCCTAGATGTAGTGTGATACAAGCTTTCAATCAGGAATGGAAAACTATTGTAACACTTGTAAATTACGCAGTCCATCCAGAAGTGCTTGGTTCAAAAAAAGGTATATGCAGTCCTGATATGATAGGACCTTTTTACCAAAGAATAGAAGAAAAAACAGGTGGGATGGCTATTTTTATGAATGGAGCTCAGGGTGGAATGGTAACTGCGGATGTCCGTGACCCTCAAACAAATAAGCATATACAAACATGGGATGAATGTGAGCGCATTGGAAATTTACTTGCAGATGAATCATTGCGCATAGTTGCCGATGAGACATTCCAAGATAAACCAAGACTTGAATGCTATGCAGAGACATTTACATTTCCTATTAATTCAGATTTGCTTAGAATGATTCTAAAAACTTCACCGCTTGGATATGAAGCCAATCCAGATGGTTCTATTTCTACACAAGTGAATCTTATAAATTTGGGAAATGCACAGATCTTGACGATCCCCGGTGAGGCTTTGCCTAACATAGGCTATTATCTAAAACGCAAAATGCACGGCAAACATAACTTACTTTTTGGCTTAACTAATGACGCTTTTGGTTATATTCTAACTAAGGTTGACTGGAATAGCTTTAAGCGTTATGATTACATATCGGAAATATGCTTGGGCGAAATGACAGGGGAGATATTTATTGATAAAGCACTGAAATTTATAAATGAGCATCCATAAAGGAGAGATTAATGGCAAAAATGACCAAACGTGAGCGTGTTCTTGCTACCATTAACCACCAAGATACGGACAGAGTCCCGTTATATGATCTTATGTTAAATGATGATTGCATTGAATATTTCACAGGTGAGTATCCACCATACGGGGAAGAAGGCGCACGTTTACAGGCACAAGCGGTTGATCGCATGTTAGATATGGCGCGTGGGGTTGGTGTTTCTCCAAGTCAGCCACCTGTTGGCTTTACTGATGATCCAACACTTTTAGAATATGCAAGATATAGCTCAATAACGTATAAACATAACGCATTCCGTTCCTATGAAGAATCTGTTGAATGGGTAAAAAGCCAAAATTTGGCTTTAAGTAAATGGAAAGATGGTTTTAATGCCAAACAGATAGGCGAAAATACACGAAAGCATTTTGAAAAGCTTTATAGCTGGATGAGTGAAGACCATACTATTTGCTGTCTCCATCAAAGCGGAGTTGGTTTAGATGATATACGTGGCAGGATGGGGATAGAATATTTCAGCTATCTTGATGCTGATGATTCGGGTCTTATATCTGAATTTCTTGAATTATACACCGAAAGAGAAGAAGCAATTATACATGCTATTTCCGATCCAGAAATATCGATTTTTGCATTAACCTTTGGTGATATAGCCATGAAGGATAAACTACTTCATTCTCCTGAATGGTTACGCAGAGAGTTCTTTCCACGCCTTAAACGCCTAAATGACGCATATCACGAACACAATATAAAATGCTTATTTCATTCAGATGGAAATATCATGGAAGTTATGCCCGATCTCATAGAAACAGGCATTGACGGCGTAAATCCAATCGAAACTGTTGCTGGCATGGATGTTGGCGAAGTTTATCGCCTTTATGGTGATAAGATATTCCTGACAGGTGGAATTGATATGAGCCAATTATTGTCAAATGGCACTCCCGATCAGGTTAGAGAAGTTTGCCGAAAAGCTATTAAAGATGCACCAACAGGCTATTTCATGGGTTCTACAACAGAGATAGATAATAGCTCAAGACTAGAAAACGTCCTTGCAATGATCGAGGTTAGTTGGGGGCATTATCCACAAGGGGCAAAGCCCGACATTATGGAGCAGATAAAGCATAGAAAACAAGAGATAATAAAAAAATATCAAGAGTTAAAGAAAAGAGACTAACAAATAAGGAAGTATTTATGAATGATAGAGAGCGTTTTTTAGAGACAATGAGATTTGGACAGCCTGATAGAATACCTTATTGGGAATGTGCGTTCTGGGGTGAGACTTTTGCAAGATGGATCAATGAGGGTATGCCTGAATCAGTTCCAAAATCTCAAGATTCACTCAGAGAATATTTCGGATTTGATCGCAGTTTTGGTGTCTATTTTCGTGGAACTGCGCCTGTTAATCTTGGCTTTATGCCCGGATTTGAGCATAAGGTCATATCTGAGGAGGACGGAATAATAACCGAACAAGGTGGAGATGGAGTTATTTCCAGATGGTCAAGGGAAGGGCATTCAACAAGGCAATTTGTGCGCTTTCCAGTGCAGAATAGAGAAGATTTCCTTGAAATAAAAAAACGCCTTGATCCATCAACAGCGGGGAGAGTTCCAGACAAATTCAAAGAAAGAGTAACGCAATTACAGGCAGATGGCTACCCAACGTGCATACAAGTTGGCGGATATTATGGCTTTGCACGTAGTCTTATGGGCATGGAGGGTTTATCGTTAGCATTTTATGATCAACCTGAACTTGTCGAAGAGATATTTGAGTATCGCACCGAATATGTATATCAGATAGTAGAGAAAGCACTCAAAGAGGCTAAGCCCGATTTTGCTGAATTTTGGGAGGACATGGCTTTCAAAAGCGGTTCGCTTGTTTCTCCTAAACTATATCGTAAATTGGCGGTCAAACAATATCGCAAGATAACTGATCTGTTGAAGAGTTATGGTGTTGATATAATTTTGCTCGATTCTGATGGTAATGTTGATGATCTTATCCCTATATGGCTTGATGGTGGTATTAACTGTATCTGGCCTTTGGAAGTGGCATCAGATATGGATCCAGTGGCTTTGCGAAAGAAATATGGCAAGGAGCTTGGATTGATCGGAGCAATCGACAAACGAGCTATGGCAAAAGGAAAAGAGGCAATATATAATGATGTTATGTCAAAAGTCCCTTTCCTTGTGGAAGCTGGCGGGTTCATCCCAACATGTGATCATGCGGTTCCGCAAGATGTCTCTTTAGAGAATTATATGTATTATCTTGAATTGATCCATAAAATTGCAGAAGGAAAATGAAAACAATATTGAAATACAATTCTATTAAAGCTATAATACCATTGAACAATATAAACTAGCAATAAACTGCAAAAAGGAGATTTAAGAAGATGGCAGATCGTAAACCCAATATATTAATTATTGGCATCGATTCTCTGCGCGCAGACCACATGAGTTGCTATGGCTACGAAAGATTCACAACACCTCATATGGATTTATTTGCGCAGGGAGGGACACTATTTAAAAATGCCTTTAGCGCAAATATCCCAACGACAAGCGGATATTGCGCAATGCTTACTGGAATGGATTTATTTACATCACAAGTCGTAGCCTTGAGGCATAAAGGCCCTTTGCGTCCAGAAGTCAGAACATTAGCAGAAATATTAAGAGATCAAGGTTATAACACTACAAGCGTTGGATTTGAGGGCAATCCAGCATCAAGAGGATTTGATAAATATATCAATTTCCCCGGCTGGGGCAGTTGGAATCAGGGACGAAGCCCAAAAGCACAAAATTTGAATGATGTCTTTATTCCTGAACTCGATCGTCTCGTAAATGACGATAATCCGTTCTTTGTTTTGTTGCGTCATATGGACCCACATGCACCATATCTTCCTCCCGTCCCTTATGAAAGAATGTTCTATCATGGAAACGAATGCGACCCTAGCAATGAATCCATGAAACCCGTTATGACATTCAAGCCGTTTTGTGATTTCTTTGCAGAATGGATGCCCCCCGGCATAACCGATAAAGACTATATTATCGCCCAATATGATGGAGCTGTGGCTTATATGGATGCCTGTATTCAAACTATCTTTACCGCATTAAAAAAGCACGACATACTTGATAATACTATAGTCGTTATTAATTCTGATCATGGAGAAACGCTTTATGACCATGAATGTTGGTTTGATCATCATGGCTTATACGATTGCACTTTGCATGTTCCGTTGATAATACGCTATCCGTCTAAAGTGCCTGCAGGAAGGACTATTGATGGCTATTGTCTTCATCATGATCTTGTTCCAACTCTGCTTGATTTAGCTGATATTCCATCTGACATCAATTTTGATGGATCAAGCCTAGTTCCGATGATGCTTGGTAAAGTGCCTTCGCAAAACTGTGAATTTTACATCACAGAATGCACATGGATGCGCAAACATGGCTGGCGAACTCCTGAATGGAAACTAATAGTAGCCCTTGAACCTGACTTTCATTTCAAGCCAGAAATTGAGTTGTATAATCTCATAGAAGACCCTGAGGAATATAACAATCTAGCGGAATCCTGCCCTGACGTTGTTGCTCATCTAAAGGGACGTATGGACGCATGGATCGCAAAACGTGAAAAAGAAACTGGCTTGACGGATCCAATCTTTACGCAAGGTGACTGGCATGGTCATGCTGGTATAGGGGCATTTAAGACATCACAGCAGGCTTATGATACGTTGCATATTGGAAATCCTGAACAGGCAGCAAAATTGCAGTCAGAATCAAGGAGTTAAATCAAAACAAGGAGGATAATTAAATGAAATTAGGGGCAAATTCCGTCTTATTTGGCGGATATGACATGGAAACCGCTTTTAGGTGTCTTGCAATGGCTGGATATGATGGCATAGAGCTATCAGCAATTGATGGTATGAGTGAACACCTTGTTCTTCCAAGATGGAGAGAACTCGCGCCAGAGATCAAAAGGCTATCAAAGGACTATGGACTGGAATTACTCGCAATGGAACAACCATCACAAGACCCTGAAAGAATGGAAATGGCTTTTCAGGCAGGCGTTGAGATCGGCATACCAATTATAAATTGCGGTCCCGGTGGGAAATCTGATGATGAGGAAGCATGGCCTAAAGTGATTGACTCACTAGGCAATCTCTCAAAGATGGCTGAAAAGTATGGCGTTACCTTATGCGTTAAAGCACATGTTGGCGCAAGCATCTATAATACACCAACGACGTTAAGAGCTATGAAAGAAATTTCATCTCCAGCGTTTGGAATTGACATGGACCCATCACATATATATCGTTCTGGCGAAAATCCAGTTGAGGCAATCGCAGCGGTTGTTTCTCGTGTCAAACACGTTCATATAAGAGATTGCAAGGGTCGCCAACAGGGGCCAGGAAAGCCCGAAAATCAGGCAAATGGCCGTGGAGATATTGATCTTGTCGGATATATACGTGTCCTACATGAAAATGGCTACAAAGGACCTGTTGATCTCGAAGTTATTGGTGCAAAGGACTATGAATTGATTCAATGTGCAATTATCGCTGCTGAAACAAAAGGACACATGCAGGCATGTTTACAGGCTTGTGGCGCAAGGTAATTTTGTCATTTCATCTTTTGCTGGAATGACAACGTATTTATAACATAAGGAGATAAAAGATGGCATTAAAAGTTGGCGTCGTCGGAATGGGTGGAATTGGTAATAGTCATGCGGACTGTCATAAAAAAGATGATCTCGCAGAACTCGTTGCGGTCTGCGATATTGTCAAGGCAAGGGCAGATGCGTCTGCTGAAAGATTTGGCGTAAAGGCATATTATACATTAAAAGATATGCTTGAGAACGAAGATTTAGACATTGTTGATGTTACGACGGGAGGCAACGAAAACGGTAGTTGGCATTTCGAACCAGCTATGGAGGCAATGGACGCTGGAAAGCACGTTCTTGTTGAGAAACCTTTGTCAAACTATGTTGAAGAAGGTCGTCTGATGGTAGCAAAATCCTATGAAAAGAACGTATATTTAGGGTGTAACCTGAATCATTACTTCACCCCAACTGCTGATCAAGCAAAGAAATATATCGATGAAGGGCATGTTGGCGAACTGGTTTATTGTCTGCATAAGATGGGATTTCAGGGTGGAGAAGCAACTTACGGTCCCAATACCTCACCGAGAAGCAAGGGATTTCCATATTTCCATGTAAAAGCGTTTCTTTCTCACCCATTGAGCGTTATGCGCTATTTCTGTGGGGACGTAACACACGTTCAGGCATTTATGGAAAGGCCAAGTTTCCGTAGAAAAGCTGGAGATGTTATGCTATCAGTCAATAGCATCCATCTGAAGTTCGAGAATGGCTGTATAGGTTATTTATTAAGCCAAAGAGGCGATACCTGTTTTGGACTAGGTGGATGGTGGAGTGTCGAAGTAGCTGGGACAAAAGGGACATTCTGTATTGAAAATTGCATTGAAAAAATCACCTTCTGGCCGTCGCCCGGAACAGAGATGGCGGCGAAACCAGAGGCACTCGCTGTCGGATCAAGTTCACCATCAATCGTTACTGATACAGGAATAAAGGATTTTGGTCAGACATTCCCATTGAGAATACATGCGTTCCTTGAAGATATAACAAATGGAGTTGATAAAGATCGCATGAGGGCATGTGGGCGAGATGCCCTTGCAGCACTTGAGTATACTTGGGCGGCGATGGAATCCTACGAGCAAGGCGGAATCCTCGTTAGACCTCATCCGTTACCATCTCTAAAAGGTGACCCTACAAAACAGTAAGCTGATTTTAAAATAATAGGGCATATGATATTATGCCCTATTTTAATTATTTAGACATGCAAAAAAACTACCTAACACGCACAGGAATTGCACTCGCAATATTACTTTTGGGATTGAAACTATGGGCAAGTATAACCACAAAAAGTATGGCTGTGCTTTCAGATGCCCTCAATTCATTCCTTGATATATTCTCTTATTCAGTCATACATTTTAGCGTTCAATTACATGATACCCAAGCGGATAAAAATCACCCTTTCGGTCATCGACGCGCAGAACCGCTTGCAGGTCTGATTATAGCAATCTTTGCGGGTATATTAGGTGCAACGATCATCAAGGATTCTTTTATCGGTATATTTGAAGAACACACAGTTTATCTGAATAAACTTTCAATAAGCATAATGATTTTTGCGATCATAAGCAAAATAATTATCGCATCATTATATAAGATCTCTGCAAAAAAATATAACAGCCCAGCTCTTGATGCAAGTTTTGTTGATTCGAGGAATGATGTATTTGCATCAAGTATTGCAATTTTTGGTATGGTCTTTGGTGGAGATTGGGACCATATTGCGGGGCTTTTGATAGGGATATGGATCATTTATTCAGGCGCATCTCTGGGCTTTAAGAATCTAAAATTTCTAATGGGGCATATACCACCAAAAGAAATTATGGAATCCATAGAAAAAGAAGCGATGAAGATTCATGGCGTTATAGGGTTTAATGACTTGAGGGCGCATTATGTCGGTGATGTAATCCATGTAGAACTACACATCGAGGTCGATGATCAATTGAGTGTCAGAGAGGCACATGATATTGGTATTATTGTCCGAGATAAACTAGAGGCTCTGCCTATAATACAAAAGGCTTTTATTCATATCGATCCAATATCAGATATAGAATAATCTTATATTGAAAACGTGCTTGATATGGCATAAGAAGCCTATTCATTTTGCTTAGTTGCTTTCCTATACCATAATTTAACTGAGAAATGTTGTAACTATTTTTTAAATAATCCATCCCATGCTAGAATGCAATTTGATTCGACTAAAAAATGACTACACAAAAATTTGATGAAGATACCATCAACAGATACATACTTGACAAAATTCTTGTATTGAAATATCATATATCAAGTATATTAACGTCAGTTTGGCTTGAAGAATTTTTTATTGTCTAGAAAATTATATTTTTTTTGTATTAATACAGAAAAAACTTTCAAATTTTTTCATGATGCCAACAAATGTCTTTTTATTATCTTTTGATGATGCTGTTGTCATTCATAAGAAAGATGAAAGCTGATATTTTCAAAGCTTTAATAGATTCTAGCTTTTGTTGAGATGATAGAATTATATTATTTCTTATTAGTATATTGAACTCATGCTATATCACTGTATTTTTTACAAAAGAGGAAGCTATGTTACATGGAACTACAATATTATCAGTAAGACATAAAGGAGCTGTGGCTCTTGGTGGAGATGGACAAGTAACACTTGGGGATTCTATTATCAAAAGCAACGCAAACAAGGTCCGCAAAATATATAAAGGACGAGTTTTACTTGGATTTGCTGGTTCTGTAGCTGATGCGATGTCATTATACGAGAAATTAGAGGGCAAATTAGAGAAATATAATGGAAATTTAATAAATGCAGCTGTTGATCTAGCAAAAGATTGGCGTTCAGATAAGATATTAAGAAAACTAGATGCCATGCTTGCGGTAGCAGATAATGAAAATTCTTATATAATTTCAGGTAATGGTGATGTTATTTCGACAGATGATGGCATAATAGCAATAGGCTCAGGAGGAAATTATGCCCTTTCCTCTGCGCGTGCATTGGTTCGTCATTCCTCATTGTCTGCTTATGAAATTGTAGAGGAATCTCTAAGAATTGCTTCGGAAATATGTATTTTTACAAATAATAACATACATATTGAAGAAATAAAATACACTAAATAGTTGTAAATTTTATCTATAACTGATAAAGATCAATCTATTTGTTCATCCGATAATATATTTAGGAGGAAAATGTGGGACTGGAAAATGAATTGACTCCACGTCAAATTGTAGAAGAACTTGATAAATATATAATAGGTCAAAATGATGCAAAAAAAGCGGTTGCAATTGCATTAAGGAATAGATCACGTCGGCAGATGCTCCCCCCTGAAATGCGAGATGAAGTAGCCCCAAAGAATATATTAATGATAGGTCCCACAGGCGTAGGAAAGACAGAAATTGCCCGAAGATTGGCAAAACTGGCAAATGCTCCTTTTTTAAAGGTAGAGGCATCGAAATATACTGAGGTTGGTTATGTCGGCAGAGATGTGGAATCTATGATTAGAGACCTTACAGATCTCAGTGTAAATATGATTCGTAATGAATATTCTGATATGGTAAGAGAAAAAGCCAGCAGAATCGTAGAAGAACGCATTCTCGATATATTAGTTCCCCCAATGCCTATAAAAAGACGTCGTAGCAATACAAGAAAAACAAGTGAAATGATAGAAGCCCCCGAAGAAGAGGACTTGCTAAAAAAGACAAGAGAAAAATATCGTAAAAGCCTAAGACAAAAGAAACTTGAGGAAACAATAATAACATTACAAGTGGAAAATCGTATGTTTCCTATGATAGAAGTTTTTTCTCCAATGGGATTTGAAGAGATGGATGTAAACTTTAAGGAATTATTCGGTGGAATGTTTCCAAAAAAGACAAAAGAACGCAAAGTTACAATTTCAGAGGCAAGAGAAATTCTCATGGAGGAAGAATCAGAGAAGCTCGTTGATATGGATAAGGTGGTTGCAGAAGCAATAACAAAAGTAGAGAATACAGGTATAATTTTCCTAGATGAGATAGATAAGATTGTCGGAAGTGATTCTAAAACGGGTCCTGATGTATCTCGTGAAGGTGTTCAAAGAGATATTTTGCCAATTGTAGAAGGCTCTTCGGTAGTTACCAAATATGGTATGGTAAAAACAGATCATATCCTTTTTATTGCTGCGGGTGCGTTTCATTCGGCTAAACCATCAGACTTAATTCCTGAATTACAGGGACGATTTCCGATTCGTGTTGAATTGAAAAGTTTAGATAAAAACGATTTTAAGAGAATACTTGTTGAGCCACAAAATGCACTTGTAAAACAATATATAATGCTTTTAGGAACAGAAGATATAAAATTAGAATTTACCGAAGATGGCATAGAAGAGATAGCAAATCTAGCATGTCAGGTTAATGATCAAACAGAAAATATTGGTGTGAGGAGGCTTCATACCATTATGGAACGTCTGCTTGGAGAGATTTCGTATCTTGGTCCTGAGATAAAGGGCAGAGATGTAAAAATAGATGCCAAATATGTAAAAGGTCAATTGGCAGATATTATAGAAAATCGTGATCTAAGCAGATATATACTTTAATTTATCAATCCAAGATTCTCTGATTTGGGTATGGGTGCCTTCATGTAATTGAGGGTTTGACTCAAAGATGACGAGGATCTATAGATTAACCCACATTTGTATATATCGTTATGCAAATTTTAAGGAGGATTATTTTGGGCGTTGTTACAATGAAACAATTACTTCAGGCTGGAGTTCATTTTGGACATCAAACACGTAAGTGGAATCCAAAAATGAAAAAGTATATTTTTGCAGAGCGCAATGGTATCTACATTATCGATCTGCGACAAACTGCAAAACTTTTGGAGGAAGCAACCAATTTCATACGAGATATTGTGTCACAAGGGGAAGTCGTTCTTTTTGTTGGGACCAAAAAGCAGGCAGCTGATACTATTAAAGAGGAAGCAACTCGCTGTGGTATGTATTATGTCAATGAGAGATGGCTTGGTGGGATGTTGACAAATTTTGATACCATTAAACTAAGTATAAAAAAGCTAAATGATTTTGATAAGATGGAACAAGACGGAACGTTCTCTTTACTGCCTAAGAAAGAAGTAATGGACGTAAAAAAACAGAAAGAAAAGCTAGAGAGAAATTTATCAGGAATCAGGAATATGGGTAGGCTCCCCGGTGCTGTTATAGTTATGGATACGCTTATTGAAAAAATCGCTGTTGCAGAAGCAAATAGATTAAAGATTCCTGTTATTGCGATCGTGGATACTAAATGCGACCCCGATCAAATACAATATCCAATACCCGGAAATGATGATGCAATAAGATCGATCAAGCTAATAACTGAGAAGCTTGCTGATGCAGTAATAGAAGGCCAATCTCAGCTAAATATAAATCAATTTGAAGAAAAGGAAACAAAAAAAGTAGATACAACTATTAGAAGACCAAAATCAATAGATGACGTTGATGAGGAAATAGAAGAATATGAATCGTCTGAGACACCTAGAAGGCGCCCAAGACCATCTGGAAGACAGAGATCATAAATAAAAGATAATATAGGTCAATGCTATAAAGTTTTGGCTTATATATAATAGAGTTGTATTAGTTGTAAATATATAACAATGGAGGTTTATAAAATCATGGAAATCACTGCCGCAATGGTAAAGGAACTTAGGCAGAAAACTGGCGCTGGAATTCTGGATTGTAGAAAAGCATTAGAGGCGAATGATGGTGATATGGAAAAGGCTATCAAAAGTCTAAGGGAGAAAGGCGCTTCTGTTGCAGAAAAAAAGATGGGGCGCTCCGCTCGTGATGGGGTTATAGCATCATATATACATGCAGGAAATAGAATAGGTGTTTTGCTTGAGGTTAATTGTGAAACTGATTTTGTTGCTAGAACACCTGAATTTCAGAATCTAGTTCAAGATATAGCTATGCAGATTGCTGCAAAACGTCCACTATATGTGAAAAGAGAAGATGTTCCTCAATCAGAAATCGATAAGGAAAAATCAATTTTAAGAACGCAGGCACTTAACGAAGGCAAGCCAGAAAAAATAGTCGATAAAATTATCGAGGGACGTATTGACAAGTATTTTTCTAACGTATGCTTGCTTGAGCAGGAATTTATAAAAGATCCTGATAAGACTATAAATGATCTTATTGTTGAAAAAATAGCAGCTATCGGTGAAAATATAGTTGTCAGTAGATTTGTAAGATATGAATTGGGCGAAGAGGTCGAAGAATCTGCTGAGTAATTAGTTTATTATATGGAGAGTCATACATAAATGGGGACTAAACCTGTCTATAATCGTATACTCCTCGAGCTTAGTGGTGAGATGATGGGAAGTAGCGGAAAAACTATCGATCCAGATATGCTGGAGTCCATTTCATCTCAATTGGGCGAACTTAGAAATTATGGCTTGCAGATAGCGATTGTAATCGGTGCTGGCAATATATGGAGAGGCGCTGGAAAGCAAAATTCAATGAGTCGGCATAGGGCTGATATGATTGGGATGTTAGGGACTGTTGTTAATGCTATCGCTTTGCAGAGCGCTTTGCTAAATAATGATATACCAGCATCTGTATTTAGTGCAATAAAATTTGAGCGGATATTAGAGGTTGAATATATAGAGCCTTTTGTAACTAGCAATGCTATCAAGCATCTTCAAGATGGCAGGATCGTCATATTTGGAGGAGGGACAGGTAACCCCTATTTTACAACAGATACAGCCTCAGCACTTCGGGCATTACAAATTAACGCAGATATTTTATTGAAAGCGACAAAAGTTGATGGTGTATATTCATCAGACCCTGTAAAAGATAAGAATGCAAAGAAATACGATAGCTTGACATGCGACGAAGCAATAAAAATGGGTCTTAAAGTCATGGATACATCAGCTTTTTCCCTTTGTAAGGAAAATAATTTACCAATAATGGTTTTTAGCCTAATGCCCAAGGGAAATATAAAACGAATAATTTTTGGCGAACCAATCGGAACAATAGTAACACCCTTTTAGAATTCAGATTATAAAATCAGGCAAGCCAATTATTAAAAGTAAGGAGTTGAATATGCCAAAAGAGACAATTCAGCAGATGAAAAAACAGATGGACGGAATACTAGAATCGACAGCAAAAGAACTATCTGGTATCAGGACAGGAAGAGCTACTATGTCATTACTAGATGGCATAGTTGTTGATAACTATGGCACAAAATCACCAATAAATCAGATAGCAAGCATATCAATCCCAGAAGCAAGGCTTATGATTATTCAGCCTTGGGACAAATCAAAACTGAATGAAATTGAAAGAGCGATCCTGAAGGCTGATATAGGTCTAAATGTTCGTAGTGATGGTAAAGTCATAAGAGTTACAGTTCCAGAGCTAACAGAAGAGAGAAGAAAAGACCTTGTGAAACATGCAAAAAAGCTTGCAGAGGAAGGTAAGGTTAATTTAAGAAATGCCCGTAGAGATGCGGTTGATGCAATAAAGAAACTGGAAAAAGCAGGCAAAGTTCCAGAAGATGATAGCCGAAAAGAACAAGATAATATACAAAAGATAACCGATGAAAATATAAAAAAGATAGATACTATGCTAAATGTGAAAGAAAAAGAGATAATGCAGATTTAGGATATATACTAAATATGTCAATAGATTGTCAAAATGAAAATGAATTAAAAAGACATCTTGATCTTAAAAAATTACCAGAACATATAGCTATCATTATGGATGGAAATGGTCGTTGGGCTGATATTAGGCAACTACCAAGAGTTGCTGGCCATAAAGCAGGTGTAGAATCAGTTCATGATGTCGTAGAGATCTGTGCAGAATTGGGTATAAAAGTTCTTACGCTTTATGCTTTTTCAGCAGAAAACTGGAAGCGCCCTATACTCGAAGTCAATGCGCTTATGAAGTTATTACTTGAGCAGATTCGAGAACAAACACCTGAGCTTGATGAACAAAATATCAGGATAGGCATGATCGGCGATATGGATAGCTTGCCAAGAAAAGTAGCCTATGAATTAAATCGAGCAATTGATATTACAAGAAATAATACAGGGCTATTTCTTAATCTTGCACTGAGCTATGGAGGGCGTCAAGAGATCGTTAGGGCAGTGAAGCTTATTGCGGGAGAGGTAAAAAACGGACAATTAAGGTTAAATGAAATAAACGAGAAGCTGTTTTCAAAGTATCTTTATACTTCTGAACTTCCTGATCCAGATCTATTGATACGCACCAGTGGGGAAATGCGAATTAGTAATTATCTTCTTTGGCAATCTGCTTATTCTGAATTATATATAACTAACGTTTTGTGGCCTGACTTTCGGAAAACAAACTTATTACAGGCTTTAATAGAATATCAACAAAGAAATAGGAGATTCGGTGGGATCTAAGTAATAGACCTTTTATTATCCATAATATGTTTTGGAAAAGAGTTATAAGTGCGATAATCTTTGCTTCCATAGTAATAGCGATCACACAAAAGGGCGGGTCATGGGGATTCTTTGCATTGGTTACGTTTGTAGTAATCTTGAGTAGCATTGAATTTTTAGGATTTGTCCCATCAAATAAAAACGGATTGCTAAATATTATCATCATACCTATCAACTGTCTTTTGTGTTTCTCTCCATTAAGAAATAAAATCATAGATGTTAATTTGCTTTTATGTATAACAGTTATATTGCCATTTATCTTTGTTATTATAAAAAGAGAGCCTGAGTTTGCATTAATAAATGTGTCTGCTTCTGTTTTATGTGTGCTTTACATTGGTCTGATGTTTGGTCGCCATATAGTATTGATTAGACAAATGCAGAATGGCATAGAACTTATATATTTGCTACTGGGTGTAACGTGGAGTGGTGATGTTGGTGCATACCTTATAGGCAAATGGTTTGGTAGGCATAAAATAATTGCATCAATAAGCCCTAAAAAAAGCCTTGAGGGATATATTGCGGGCTTGATTTTTGGGATCGGAACATCTATCGCAATTTGTTATTTTTTGAGACTTGAAATATCAATAAACCACGCAATTATTTTAGGCCTAACTCTTACAATAATTGGTCAGTTAGGCGATCTTGCTGAATCAATCCTAAAACGTAATGCAGGAATTAAGGATTCTGGAAAAATTATGCCGGGACACGGTGGAATTCTTGATAGGTGTGATAGTCTGATATTCATAACGCCGACTTTGTATTATTATGCCCTTTATATCTTAAAACTGGCAGGAGACTAAATATGAAATATATCAGCATACTTGGTTCTACAGGCTCAATAGGTATACAGACACTTCAGGTTATTCAAGATTTAGGTGATAATTATAAAGTTGTTGGGCTTGCAGGAAAAAATAATGTTGATTTAATGAAAAGTCAAATAGAGCAATTCCAGCCAGAAATTGTCGCAATAGGAGATGAAAAAAACGCAGATAAATTAAAAAAATATTTCAAAGGGGATAATATAAAGATTGAATATGGAAATGAAGGGTTAACCCAAGTAGCAACTATACCAAAAGCAAATATCGTCGTATCTGCAATTGTCGGGATTGCAGGACTGATACCTACTCTTGAGGCTATTTGTGCAGGAAAAGACATTGCATTGGCAAATAAAGAAACCCTTGTCACTTCTGGGGCGATAATTACCGATATGGCAAAAAAAATGGGCGTGAATTTATTGCCCGTTGATGGTGAGCATAGCGCTATATTCCAATGCCTTATGGGGTGTAGCGATCACAGGAATATAAACCGATTAATTTTAACCGCATCAGGGGGGCCATTTAAGGATAAAACAATAGACGAGTTACAGGAAGTGACGCTTGTAGATGCTCTGAAACATCCAACATGGAAAATGGGACGCAAAATTACGATAGATTCTGCAACTCTTATGAATAAAGGGCTTGAGGTGATTGAGGCAAAATGGCTCTTTGATATGGATGTATCAAAGATCGATGTGATCATTCATCCACAGAGTATCGTCCATTCTATGGTAGAATTTATAGATGGATCGATAGTAGCACAACTCGGTGTTACAGATATGAGATTGCCAATACAATTGGCTCTGACATATCCAAATCGTATAAAATCAAGCCTACCAAGATTGAAATTGTCAGATATGCCTAATTTGTCATTTCAAGAACCTGATATGGATAAATTCCCATGCCTGAAATATGCCTACGAGGCAATTAAACTCGGTGGAACAATGCCAACAGTCCTAAATGGCGCTGATGAAGTTGCTGTTGACGCTTTCCTAAATGGAAAAATCAGATTTTCGGAGATACCATTAATTATCAAAGGTGCAATGGATGAATATAAACAGAATGAATTTAAATCACTAACAAATCTAACTTTGGATGATATAATATCAGCGGATAGATGGTCAAGAGATTATGTGAAAAAACACATAAAATTCTAACAAAAAAACTTTGAGGTAATAAAAATGCAATCTGCCTTAAATATCATTTTAGACATTATAAAAACATTATTAATCATAGATGTTATGATATTTGTACATGAACTAGGTCATTTTATCTCTGCAAAAAAGGTCGGCATAAAGGTTTTGCGATTTGCAATAGGATTTGGACCCAAGATTGTCGGTTTCAAAAGAGGTGATACTGAATATTGTATCTTGGCACTCCCGTTTGGAGGTTATGTAAAAATGGCTGGTGAAAATCCAGCAGAAATAAATGCAGAGGGAAATATACCAGAAGAAATAGAAGGTTCATATCTAAATGCCCCTGTCTCACATAGAGCATTAGTGGCCTTTTCTGGTCCGTTTATGAATATAATGCTTGCAGTTTTTGCATTTGCATTTGCTTATATGATCGGTATGCCACCAAGGCTAGGAACAGAAATCGGTTATGTTGAACCAAATACACCAGCAGATAGGGCTGGAATATTACGTGGAGACAAAATTTTGTCAATTGAGGGATATAAGACAAAAAAATGGGATGATGTCCGTGAGGGAATCGCCATAAATCCAGATAAACAGATAGAGATAGTATTACTAAGAAATGAAACAGAAAAAAAGACTATCTATGCAACTCCTGAACGCATAGAAGGAACAGAATTTGGAAGGATGGGAATTTCTCCGCCGATGGCTCCAGTCATCAGCCAAGTTAAAGAAGGCAGTCCTGCAGAAGCGTCTGGTTTTAGGTCTGGTGACAACATAATAATTGCAAATGGCAAACCGATAAATCATGTTATTGAAGTTGTTAATGAAATAGAGAAAATCAAAGCTCAACAGAAATCTATTGATTTAGTTATTAATAGAAATGGGGAAAACATTAATCTAAATCTATCTTTGGAACTTGATGAATCAGGAATTATCAAATCTATGGATGGCTTGTCCTTTGGTCAGATAGTAAGACTAAATCCAATAAAAGCCTTTGGTGTTGCTATTCCAGAAACAATAGAAACAGGTGCCAAAATATTCCAATTTTTCAAAAAGCTAATTTCCAGGGATGTGTCAGCAAAATTTGTGGCTGGTCCTGTTGGGATAATTCAAATAACAATGTCTGTGGTAAAGACAGGTATCGCTGGAATTTTATGGTTTGGGGCGTTTTTTAGCATCAATCTTGGGCTTGTTAATCTGTTACCAATATTTATAACTGATGGCTGGGTTTTACTCATGCTCTTGATAGAAAAACTGCGTGGTCAAGCCTTGAGCATAAAAAGACAAGTCCTTATTCAACAGATTGGTATAACATTCTTCATAGTTCTATTCCTTCTGGTTACTTATAACGATATTCTTCGCATATTTACGAATAAATTTTAGGCAATAAGATGATAAAAAGGCGAGTATCTCGACAAGTTAGAGTGGGTTCTCTTGTGATAGGTGGTAATGCACCAATATCAGTCCAATCGATGACAAATACTGATACAAGAGATGTCTCTGCTACAATATCACAAATAAAAGCCCTTGAATCAGTCGGATGTGAATTGATACGTTTGGCTATCCCAGATATGGAATCTGCATCAGTTCTTAATAAAATAAAGTCTGAAATATCTATTCCATTGGTTGCAGATATACATTTTGATTACAAATTGGCATTAAGGGCAATTGAAGAAGGCGTTGATAAACTCCGTATTAACCCGGGTAATATAGGCGATATTGAGAATGTAAAAGCGGTTGTTGAATCTGCAAAAAAAAATAATATCCCAATACGAATCGGCGTTAATTCTGGCTCATTAGAGAAAGATTTGCTTGTAAAATATGGTCATCCAACATCCGAAGCAATGGTTGAAAGTGCAATGCGTCATGTAAAAATCCTTGAAGATTTGGAGTTTTTTGATATTGTTATCTCACTCAAGGCATCTGATCCAATTAAGATGATCTCTGCATATAGGCTTATGGCTGAACGTGTGGATTATCCATTGCACTTAGGCGTAACTGAAGCAGGAACGCTTTTTTCTGGCGCAATTAGATCGGCAATAGGAATAGGGGTTTTGCTATCAGAAGGCATTGGCGATACGATTCGAGTATCACTCACAGACGATCCGATTCAGGAAATACGCGCAGGATACGAGATATTAAAATCACTTGAACTGCGTGAACATGGGGCAACGGTTATATCATGCCCAACGTGTGGAAGAACAAAGATTGATATTGTCAGGATAGCCCGTGAGGTTGAGGAAAGGGTTGCAGATATAAAAAAGCCGATTAAGATTGCTGTGATGGGATGTATCGTCAACGGACCCGGAGAAGCAAGAGAAGCTGATATTGGCATCGCAGGCGGAAAAGATAAAGGAATTTTATTCAAAAAGGGTGAACGCATACGCAGTATCCCAGAGGATAGGCTTGTTGATGAACTTGTGGATGAGATAAATAATATGATAAAATGAATAAAAGATGATGGTTCCAAAATGGAAGCGATTATAGTAAAATCGGAAGAATTAAACCTTCCCGAAAAGATAGCAAAAAAAATTAAAAGGCAAGGAACTTATAATTATTGAGACAAAAGAAGGAGTTTTACTAAAGCCAATTGTTGAAGACCCAACTAAAGAGGTAAAGGGAAGCAAGTTTTCATTAAATAGATAGATGAAACTTAAAAAAGAAGAAGAGTGATTAGAGAAATGATTGAAAAAGGATTGGAGAGATTACATACATTCCAATCCAGACATTCTGGTTGAAAAGCTTATAGAAGGTGATTAATAATTATGCAAGAAATCGTGGAATTATCAATTCCTTTTGAATCATTAATTGAATGTATTGAAAAGCTAAATATGCAAGAAAAAATTCGGCTTTGGGAAATGTTAAATGAGCAATTATCTCAAGTTGAGGAGGAATTATTGGAGCAAGACTCGATTATCAAAGCTGAAATTCAGGAGGCACGTAATGCCTATCAAGCGGGAGATTATATAACCATTGATGAATATGTATCCAAACGTGGGAAAAACAAATGAGTTATCAGGTAATCATACCAAAACCTGTTCAAAAGCAACTGGATGATTTGCCAGATAAAATTTATAACTGCGTTATTAGTCATATTTTATCACTAAAAGAAAATCCACGTCCACGTGGATGTATAAAACTAAAAGGTTATGATAATGAATATCGAATCCGTATTGGTGATTATAGGGTAAGATATGAGATTCATGATCAACGGTTGATAGTTATTTTGCTTCATTGTGAGCATAGAAAAATTGCATATCGTGAATGATTTATGAAAAAAAATAAATGGAGGACTAACGAATGACTGAAATTCCAAAGATATACGAACCCAAAGACGTAGAACAGAAATGGTATTCATTCTGGCTAGAGAATGGATATTTCCATGCTGAGGATGTATCGGATAAACCGCCATATACCATAGTCATTCCGCCTCCAAATATAACGGGTCCATTGCATAAAGGTCATGCTGTTCCTATGACACTTCAGGATATATTGATTAGATGGAAGCGTATGCAGGGATATAACGCCCTCTGGATGCCGGGGACAGATCATGCAGGGATCTCGGCAAATTCAGTCGTTGATAGACAGCTACGTGAACAGGGAATTGATAGGTTTGAACTTGGCAGAGAGAAATTTATAGAGAAAATGTGGGAATGGAAACACTATATCCACAAAGAGATTGTTACACGTCTCCATAGGCTTGGTTGTTCATGTGACTGGGAACGTGAAAGATTTACGCTTGATGAAGGGTTATCAAAAGCTGTTGCAGAGACATTTGTCAGGCTTTACAATAAGGGACTTATATATCGTAATTATTATATTGTCAATTGGTGTCCACGTTGCCGAACAACGTTGTCAAACCTTGAGGTTGATTATAACGAACTAAAAACGAAATTATATTATATAAAATATCCATATGCTGATGGCAAAGGGGAAATCGTAGTCGCAACAACAAGACCAGAAACCATGCTGGGCGATACTGGTGTTGCTGTCCATCCTAGCGATGATAGATATAAAGATCATATTGGCAAAAATGTGATTCTACCAATTGTTAATCGTGAAATACCGATTGTCGCTGATGGTCTGCATGTTGATCCAGAATTTGGAACAGGTGCAGTTAAGATCACGCCCGGCCATGACTTCAACGACTTTGATGTTGCACAGCGAACTAATTTACCTAGCCTTGATGTTATGAATGATGACGCAACGATGAATGAAAATGCAGGCAAATATCAAGGCATGGATAGATTTGAATGTAGAAAAGCTATCCTAAAAGACCTAGAGGATGGTGGATACCTTGTAAAAACAGAAGAGCATGATTATATGCTTGGCAAATGTAGCAAGTGCGATACCATAGTTGAACCGAAATTATCGCTTCAATGGTTTGTAAAGATGAAGCCTTTGGCCGAACCTGCTATTAAAGCTGTTGAGAATGGCGATATAAAGATAATTCCAGAAAGCTGGACGAAGATATATTATGAATGGATGTATAATATACGTGATTGGCCAATATCAAGGCAAATCTGGTGGGGGCATAGGATACCTGTTTGGTATTGCCGAAATTGTGATGAGATGATTGTATCAACTTCGGCTCCTGAAAAATGCAAATGTGGAAGCACTAATCTTGAACAAGATTCTGATGTTTTGGATACTTGGTTTAGCTCTGGATTGTGGCCTTTCTCAACGCTTGGCTGGCCCGAAGAAACACAGGCATTTAAGACATTTTATCCAAATTCTGCCTTAGTTACAGGATGGGATATTCTTTTCTTCTGGGTGTCAAGGATGATATTTCAGGGTATCGGATGCACAGGCAAAAAGCCGTTCAGTGATGTATATTTACATCCACTTATAGCAGATGATAGCGGGGCAAAGATGAGTAAATCAAAGGGCAATGTCCTTGACTTATTAGAAGACCTTGAAGAATTCGGCACAGATGCTTTTAGGTTTGCGATCTCTGCATCAATTATACCTAGCTCTTATATGACATTGCCAAAGAATAGGATACAGGGCTATCGTAACTTTGCCAACAAATTATGGAACGCATCACGTTTCCTTCTAATGAATCTGGACGGCATAGATACTAATATTGAATTGAATGACCTTGAACTTTGCGATAGATGGATATTGAGTCGCTATAATACTGTCATTAAGAACGTTACAGATGCCCTTAATTCATATAGATTTAATGATTCTGCACAGATCTTATACGAGTTTATCTGGCACGAATACTGCGATTGGTATCTTGAGCTAGTTAAGATACGCATTTATAATAAAGAAGATGCAAAAGGAAGGCTTGTTGCACAATACATCGCTTGGCATGTCCTTGAAGGAATATTAAAGCTATTGCACCCAATGATGCCATTCATTACAGAGGAAATATGGCAACATCTACCTCATGATGGCGAAAGCATAATGATTGCACCATGGCCTAAGGAATCATCAGATAAGATTGACGAAAAATCCGAAAGTGATATGGCTATCATTATGGATGTTATCAGGGCTGTTCGTAATATATTATCCGAAATGAATGTTCCACCATCAAGCAAGGCTGAAATATTGATTCAGACTACTGATAATGAAATAAATAAAATACTTAAAGAATATAGTAGTTACATCTATAAATTAACTAATGCCTCAAATGTGATTATAGAGAATAATATTCAGAAACCTGAGTCATCTGCCACTGTTGTTATAAGCGGAGGCATAGAGGTTTATATTCCACTTGCAGAATTGATCGATATTGAAAAAGAGAAAGAACGTTTAAGGAAAAATCTTGATAAAGCGATCTCAGATTTAGATAGAATTGACAAGAGATTGTCAAATGAGGAATTTACATCAAAGGCGCCTGAAAATATCGTTGCCAAAGAACGTGAGAGAAAAGCTGAAATTAAGGCATTAATAGTGAAATTACAGGAAAATCTGAAGATGATTGGATAGTTAAAACATATATAATGTCCCTAAAAAGCCCTTCTTTTATGAAGATGGGCTTTCATTAATAAATAATCCAATTAGACATTGATCTGTTCGAGGCAATAATGAACCCCATGCTTTCTTCTTTCATTGTATCAAACTATTGGATATTAATTTCTTTAATATTTATACCTTATCTTTATTATTTAAGCAAAAAAAGCCGAACAGATCTTCCATATAAGCGCAAATGGCTAGCTTTTGTTATACGTTCCATCATAATATTGTTAATCATATTATCTATTGCAGAAATACAATTCATAAGTAAAACAGATAGACTATGCACAATATTTGTCATTGATAGGTCATATAGTATACCCAACGATCAAACAGAAAAAGCCCTAGAATTTATAAAAGATTCGCTTGAGCTAATGAAAGAAGATGATTTGGCAGGTCTTGTTGTCTTTGGTAAAGATGCCTATGTTGAAACCACCCCCAGATTCAAACCGATCATTTCTCATATATCATCAGAGCTAGACCGACAATATACAAATATCAATAAGGCAATAATTTCATCTATAAGCCTGTTCCCCCCTGATATGCGAAAAAGGATTGTTCTACTATCAGATGGCAATGAAAATATACGAAAATCCAGCGATGAGACGACAGCAATGCTCAAAGCCAATGGAATACAATTATATACCGTTCCACTTAAAACAAGGCTTAATGGCAAAGAAGAGGTATTTATAAGCAATATCACTGCACCATATCAGGTGAATCCCGCAAAAACATTTGAGATAAAAGCTGTTTTAGTTAGTAATGTTGATACAAAAGCAAAATTAAGGCTTTTCAGGAATAATACTTTCATAGCAGAAAAACAGGCTGATCTTTCAAAGACAGAAAAAAACATTGTAACTTTTTTACAGGTATTAAATAATGATGGAAAGTATATATATAAAGTTATTGTAGAGCCAGACATTGATACGCTAAGTGAGAATAATTACGGCGAATGCCTTGTTACAGTTTCAGGAAAAGCAAAAATTCTTTATTATGACGGTAACAAAGGATTTCAGACATATCTATCACAAGTATTAAGACAAAAAGGTATAGAACTAAATTTGATTGATGATTCTTCACAAATGCCTTCATCACTTGTGGAATTACAAAATTATAAAGCTGTTATTTTTGATAATGTCCCATCAAACTCTCTTACTAATACCCAGATGCAAATGATAGAAAAATATGTCCATGATCTAGGTGGTGGTTTTTTAATGATAGGAGGTGTCAATAGCTTTGGAGCCGGTGGCTATTATGATACCCCCATCGAAAAGCTGATGCCCGTAAGGATGATCCCAGAAAAGAAAAAACGGTCTGTCTCGATAGTCCTTTTAATTGACAGGTCTGGCAGTATGAATGCTTTGAGTGGTAGAACTAGCAAAATCGAGCTTGCCAAAGAATCTGCAATATCCATTACTGAGATTTTAACAGATAAAGATAAAATTGGTGTGATAGCCTTTGATGCAGAGGCAGAGGATATAGTGAAACTTCAAGGAATACAAGAAAAATCTCAAATAATAGAAAAAATAGGTAAGATCAAAGCAAGAGGTGGAACAAACTTTTATCCTGCTCTTAATATTGCTAATGAATGGCTGAAGGTGTCTGATACTCAACTAAAACATGTTATAATTGTTTCAGATGGGCAATCTTTACAGATGGATGAATCACTTGATTTGGTTAAACAGATGGCACAGAAAGATATCACAGTGTCAACAATATCGATCAGTGCAGAAGCAGATAAAAAAGCTATGCAAGAAATGGCAAATCTAGGCTCTGGAAGATATTATGAGACAACAGATGCCAGCAACTTACCTAATATATTGATAAAAGAAGCCCTTATGTCATCAGATTTGATCACTGAGCGAACATTTAAACCAATAATGAGAACAAATAGCGAGATTTTTGTCGGGATAAATACAAACGCCTTTCCTGTATTATATGGTTATGTCCAGACTTCCTCCAAAAAAGGCTCTGATACTTTGTTAGCTTCAGATCATGGTGATCCGATATTATCAACATGGCAATACGGTCTAGGAAGGGTGGTCGCTTTTACATCAGATTCACTTCCAAAATGGTCACTAGAATGGCTGAAATGGAGTGATTTTGGCAAATTCTGGTCCCAAATATTGGAATGGTGCTTACCTGCAATATCTGATGATTTTGATATATCAACAACACTATCAGGAAATAAAGCTATATTGTCTGTTGATGCAGTTGACGCCTCTGGCAAATTTAGAAACTTCCTAAAACTTCAAACAAAAATAGTGAAACCAGATCTAAATAGCGAGGATTTATCACTGAACCAAACAGGTATTGGCAGATATGCAGGCGAATTTGACGCAAGTCAAATGGGAACATATATGTTAAGTGTTTCTGAAATGGTGGATGGTGACCCTCAAAAATGGCAAAATATTGGCTTTATAGTTTCATATTCACCAGAATATACCGATCTGGAATCCAATACTAAATGGCTTCAAGAATTAGCCAACATAACTGATGGAAAATATGACCCCTCTTATAAAGATGTATTTGGCAATAGAGAAAAATATGTCTGGAGAAAGACTAATATATGGAAATGGCTTTTGATATTAGCGATACCTCTATTTTTCCTTGATATAGCTATAAGAAGGATAACAGTATCTTATAAACAAATTTCTGAATTATGGAAAAAACTAAGTCCATCAAAAGAGATTAATGAGCAAAGAATAACTATGACAGAACGACTTAAGACTCGCAAAGCAGTTGCAGTAATTTCGCAGACCAAATTTAAACCATACATAATTAACCATAATCAGAAATTAGAGATACCACAATTAACATATACATCAAAACTACTTGAGGCAAAAAAACGCGCTGAATCTATAAAAAAGGAATAGCCCGCTGATCTTCGCTGACTGCGTAACGCTGATTAGCTCGGATTTTTTAAGAGATGGAATAAGTTCTAAAGATTAAAGCTTTGACACTGCAAAAAAAGGAATAGCCCGCTGATTTTCGCTGACTACGTAACGCTGATTAGCTCTGATTTTTGAAAAGAATGGAAAACTTATTCATTACTGGAAGATTTATAGCCCGCTGATTTTCGCTGACTACGTAACGCTGATTAGCTCGGATTTTTTAAAAGAATGGAAAACTTGTTCATTACTGGAAGATTTATAGCCCGCTGATTTTCGCTGACTGCGTCCCATAGATTATCACTGATACATTTGTGAAAAATGCAATATTAGAGATTTAATTTTTAACGTTGCATTTTTATAAAATTAACAACAAGAAAACTCTTTATTTATAATATGTTGTTATCTGATTTTATCTTTTTTAGAGATCAGAGGCAATCAGCGTTACGTAGTCAGCGAAAATCAGCGGGCTATTTCTTTCTTGCAACGTTAAAGGTATGATGAGTAAAAAAGCCAAGAATAAACTATTATTTTTTGGTAGTTTAATCCTTGGCTTATAGGATTAGATAAGAAAAGTTAAAATTTTATCTTAGCCCAAGTTCAGTTATCTTATTTCTTACATATTCGGGAAGCATACCACATTCTTGGGCAAGTTCATCAATACTTAATTTTTTATAATTTTCTCTTAAAAATTCCTCTTTTTTCTTGCTCCACTTCTTCTTTCTTTTTCTGACTAGCCCAAGTCGGCTTAGTTTTTTAGCAACGGCAAGTTCAGTTATTCCTAATTTTTTTGCAAGATGAGCATTTGACATTATATCATAACTATCTTTAAGGAATTGCTCTCTATCAGAAGTCCACTTTTTTAATCTTCTTAGTTTTAATGTTCCTAGCCTTTTTTCAATAGCACAAACGGTAGTACCTAGTTCACGGGCGAGATCTTTATTTATCATTTTTGTATAACTATTTTTTAGATAAATATCCTTTTCTTGTGTCCATTTTCTATTTCTTTTTAAGTTAAGTCTTTTTAATTGATAACCAATTCCGCCCGGAGTTAGGCCGAAATGTTCAGCTAATTCCTTGTTAGTTAATTTTTGATAATTGTTACGAAGGAATTGTTTGTCTTCTTCGTTCCATTTTCTTCTTGCCATTTTGTTCTCCTGTTACTTTTTTTTAGTAAAGTAAATAAATATACCTTCTAGTCCTTCTTTGCCATCAGTAATAAATCTAAACGGAGTATTTGCCTCAATGAAAATTGAATCGCCTTTATTTAGTATATATTCTTTTGTTTCCAAAATAACCCTTACTGATCCGTTGTAGATATACAGAAACTCACTATAATCACGCTTGCTTAATTTGTTGCTACTTTCTGCACCGTTAGGCACAATTCCACGCATCATTACTAAGTTAAGTTCCATATTATTATATAGAACTTCGAATGACTCATTGAACTCGCCTTTTATTTTATCTCGATTATCAGCAGTATTAATAACTACATTTCCTTCTTTTTCTTCATCAAAAAAAATGGCAGGTGATATTTTATAGAAATCTGCCAGTTTAAGCAGTCCTTGAATTGAAGGAGCGATAACCCCTCTTTCGATCTGAGATAAGGTTGCAGTGCTATAGCCAACCGCTTTTGATACCTCCTGAAGTGTTAGCTTCTGCGGATTATGCTTAAGCCTCAATTGTCTTAGCTCATTTCCGATTTGCTTTATTCTATTTGATCGTTTTATGGTTTCCATTTGGCTATATTCCGTCTTGTTTTGGGCAAAAGGAGCATTTGACTAGTTTATAAATTTATTTGACGTTTAACAAATAGATTAAATCGTAGTTTAGCAGAATTATGCCTAGTTTGTCAAGACAAAAAATCTGAACTTCAGACAAGAGTTCGGACATTTCCCCAAACAATATTACTAAATACCAAAAATGCACTGTTTATGACTGCTCTTAACGTTTCACCAATTATGCTGACTTTCCGTTTAAGCAATATATGTAGACC
>Ga0067045_1028181_pt1 | contig 40332 bp, 30 predicted proteins | sample TerdegcTABiofilm_FD_59184 | JGI IMG/M metagenome (GOLD analysis project Ga0067045, IMG submission 59184) | Combined Assembly of (Gp0054472, Gp0054536) Wastewater bioreactor microbial communities from Singapore -Terephthalate degrading... | reverse complement strand
GACGTTCCTGAAGCCGCAGCCGTGGGCGTCCTCCTATCTCGCCGGCGAGTAGTCCGGTGGGGGCCGGGCGACAGGCGTCGCAGGTTCTCCTCCGAGGGGTAAGGAGGCTCCACGTCACGGCCTCCTCATCCTGTCCTCGGATCGTGGCATTGCAACGGGAGCCTTCAGCCTTTAGTGGTCCTCTCGCTAAATAGTTAGGATATCCTGTGAACGACCAATCCCCAAGCCTCCCAGCACAACCTGCTCCTGGGGCCACTTCTTCCACACATAGGGATGCCCATGAGCGTTCCAGTAGTCCACGGCGCAAAACAGACTCTCCGGAAGTTCGTCCAGAGTCTCAAAGCGGCGCCCCACAAGCGCCAAGGACTTCAACTGCTTCCAGAACGGTGCAATCAAGTTCAGCCAACAGGCATACTTGGGCAAGAACAGCACCTGCACCTCTGCCACGCAGCCAACGCAGACTTCACCTGACGACCTTGTTGAATCTCTTGACCCACATCGGCCCCATCACTTCGCTCTTATACCCGGCACGCATACCGGCGGCGGATGCGTTCAGAGAAGGATCATCCAGCATAGCGACATCTTCGCCCGTTGCACCAGACGCACTGCTGCCTTGCGGGATGTAGCCAGACGCCGAACCTCGGCTTCCTCTTCGGGGATCAACGTTCGCAACTGTATCCGTTTCGGTGCAACTTCCTTCAAACATTTTGGAGAATTATACCACAAATCTCTTAGCGAGAGACCACCGAGCAAATCAGTCATGCACAGAGGTTGCTCCTTATCCGAATCTCGGATTTCCACCGCCATGTACACGGCCGGCATCTTACCCACATTCCGCTTGCACAACCGTTCACCCTCTTGTATAATAGCCATGGCGTGCGGGCCTTCCTGCCCTCACGGATGGCTACCCGCGTGGGCGGACGATGGAATCGCCGCAGCGTATTACGCATCTGTGGTGCACTGCAAAAAGGTCGTTTCACCGCCGAGACGCAGGGGGAACTCTCCGGTGAGTTCTTGCAGTGGAGTTACGTTTTCTTTGGTTGCATAAGCACACGGACATCGGTAGGAGGAAACGACTATGCTCCGCTGGATTACCCATAACCGCCTCTACGACCTGGCCCGCCAAGGCCGCCGCCTGACCCCCTGGTGGGCGCTGCTGCCCCTTGCCTGGTTCATACTGTTGTTCACCCAGATTATCACCCTGCCGCTGGTGCTGCTCATGTCTGGGCGCGAGGGTCTGGCGAGTGGTCAGCCCGTCGCGCTGTCCGGGCTTATGCAAGGGTTGCTGCTGGCCGTGGCCTTCGGCGCCGTCGTCTTGCTGGTCTGGCTGTGGGTGCGGCTTTATGAGAAGCGTGGCCTGGCCACACTCGGCCTGGAGCGGGGAGGAGTGCTGCGCCGTTACGGTCGCGGCCTGCTCATCGGCCTCCTGACCTTCGCCGGCGCGGTGGGGCTGATGGCGCTCTTCGGTTTCGTGGCGCCCGAGGCGAGCGACCCGAGCCGAGTTGGACTGGCGGCCTTGGGCGGGGTGCTGCTGGTGATCCCCGGCTGGCTGGTGCAGGGCGCTGGGGAAGAGGTGCTGACGCGCGGCTGGATCATGCCGACCATGGCCGCCCGCTACCGGCCATGGCTGGGGATACTGGTCTCCTCGCTGTTTTTCACTCTGGCCCATGGCCTCAACCCCAACCTGACCGCCCTGGCGCTGGTCAACCTCTTCCTGTATGGCCTGTTCGCAGCCGTCTATGCCCTGCGCGAGGGGTCGCTGTGGGGGGTGTGCGCCTTCCATAGCGCCTGGAACTGGGCCCAGGGGAACCTGTTCGGCCTGGCCGTGAGCGGCAACCAGGCCGCCGGGGGCACGCTCCTTGACCTGATGGAAACCGGCCCCGACCGGTTCACCGGCGGCGCGTTCGGCCCCGAAGGCGGCCTTGCCGTAACGCTAATGCTGCTGGCCGGAATCGCCATCATGTTGGCATGGGACAGGCTTCCCTTCTCCAGGCATTGAGCGCCGGCCGACATCTACTTCGTTGTCTGGATGTTCCTCCGCTACACCGGTGAAAGACAAGACGAGGGAATTCCCATGGGTACCCAGCAACTGATCCTAGCCCACCGGCTTCGCATTGCCTTTCGGAACGCGCTCCTAACCCTGTTTATCTTTGCACTGTTACTGTTCGCGTGGATCGTCGCCGGCGCAACCGCCGCTGCCCCGACCGCGCTTCAGATCGTCAACGTGCAGGCCAGCGCCTCAACCGTCGGCCTCTACGAGCGGTTTGAATTGACCTTCCACATCAGCGGCAGCGTGGCGACCAACCCGTACTTCCCCTACGACCCCGCGCCGCCGCCCGGCGTGCCCGCCGGCGTGGGCATTACCGTGGAAGCGCTGTTCAGCCCCGACAACTGGACCACGGTCATCGCCCAGCCGGCCTTTCTCTATCAGCCCTACGAGCGCCGGTGCATCTATGACCACACGGTCGTAACCCCCTGCCCGCCCAACGGCGAGGAATGGCTCTATCCGGCAGGCGAGCCGGTCTGGATGGCGCGTTTTGCGCCACAGCAAACCGGCACCTGGCGCTATCGCGTGCGCGCCACCGATGCTTCGGGCACGGTCCAGAGCGCCGAGGGAACGTTCACCGTCGTGCCGTCCACTCTGCCGCACAACCACGGTTTTATCCGCGTCAGCCAAACCGCCCCAGGCTATTTTGAGTATTCAGACGGCGCGCCGTTCATCGGCGTAGGGCACGGCGAGGGAGTATCCGGCTGGCGTTTTACCTACGACGCCGATGAAACGTTAGCGCGGCTGGAGGCCGGCCGCGTGAACTTCGTACGCATGTGGATGATCGGCAGCAGCGTGTTCATGGCTCCCTGGTCGCCCTGGCACTCCCATCACCTGCCTGGCGAGGGTGGCTACTTCAACCCAACCAGCCTGACCTATACCCAGGCCTACACCGGCAGCCTGGTCTCGCTGCGCCTGTGGGACTACGCCGACCCGTCCATAGAAGGGCGGCGCAACCCATGCATGTTCCAGGGCTTCACCAACAACGTCGCCGTCAAACCCAACACCGCCTATCACCTGAGCGTGCGCCTGAAGACGGTCGGGGTAACCGGCCCGCGCAATGCCGCCTATCCCTACGGCTTCACCGTGCGCACCGGCGGCTGGCTGGGCGAGGAGTGCGCCGACCCGGCAGCCACCAGCAGCGACAGCCGCCGGCTGCTGGGCCACGTCAATGGCACCACCGCCGGCTGGGTAACGGTTACCGCCACCTTCACCACCGGCCCAAACGAATACTTCCTGGACAACTTTTACCTGATCCTGGAGAACACCACCGGCGGCGATGCCTATGTGGACGAGGTGTCGCTGCGCGAACTGCACAACGGCGCGCCGGCGGGCCCAGAAGTGCTGCGCAAGAACCGTTTCGCCTACCATCTGTACTTTGACCAACAACCCTCCTGGCAATGGGATTACCTCTTCCAGCGCGCCGAGCAAGGTGAGGTAACCATCCGTCCCGTCGTGCTGGAGAAGAACGACTGGATTGCCAATCACCTGGACGCCAGCGGCAACCCGGTGGGCGGCTACTACGACCTGGACAACAACCGTTTCTACGCCGCGCCAGGCACCGCCGTGCGCCGACTACACGAGTACTTCTGGCGCTACCTCATCGCGCGCTGGGGGTATTCGCGCGCCGTGCATTCATGGGAACTGCTGAACGAGGGCGACCCCTACAACGGCAACCACTACGCCATGGCCGACGCCTTCGGTCGCTTCATGCGCCAGAACGACCCGCATCGGCATCCGGTTACCACCTCCAACTGGCACAGTTTCCCGCAGGCCGAGTTCTGGGCCAACCCGCTGTACGGCGGCGTGGACTATGCCGACATCCACGAGTACGCCTGCTGTGGCAACCGCTACGCCGGCTGGGCACAGAACATCGGCGCGCCGCTAGCCTTTGAGGACCGCCCGGCCTATGTCGTGGGCGGCCGCGGCCACTCGGTGCGCATCCCCGGCGCAACGCAGTTCAACAACGCCGGCAGCACGCCGCGCCACCTCATTATCCGTGGGCATGGCGAATGGGTGCTCCGCTACCAGATGAAGACCGAGAACTTCACCGGCACGTGCGAGTTCGGCATACCCAATTCGCTGGCCGGCCCTCGCCTGCTATGGATCCTGGACGATGCCCAGAGCAGCGTCGTCCCGCCGCCAGCCCAAGAGGGCAAATCCTGGCTATGCACTGCGCCAGCCGGCACCTACGACTGGCGCGCCTTTGACAGTCGCTATACCCACGATGGGCAACTTGCGCCCGCCAGCGAGCGGATCATCCTGAACGATGATAACGCGCACACCCTGTACATCGCCTTCCAGAACGGCTTTGGCGTGGGCGGTCAGGCGTGGATAGACAACGTGGAACTCATCGCGCCGGACGGCCGCCGCGCCTACCTGAACGGCGAATTTGACCTTACTTCGGTCGTCTCGGACTCGGCGCACCTGGACGCGGCGCTCAGCCTGCAGATCGGCGGACGCGCCCTCACCGGCCCGCGCAGGCCGGTTACCCGCGGCGAGGTGGCCATCGGCGACGACGCCGACTATCGCGGCGACGACCAGCATGACCAGCGCAACGACACCCGGGGCGTCTGGCTACACAACTTCCTCTGGGCGCAGGTCAACCCCGGCGGCCTGTACGAACTGTACTGGGACCCGACGAACATTCGCCGCTACAACCTGTATTTCCACTTCAAGGCGTTCCGCGACTTCATGGACGGCATCCCGCTCAACAATGGCCGTTACCAGGACGCGCGGGCGGCATCCTCCGACCCCAACATAATCGTGCTGGGCCAGGCCGACCGCGTCGTCGGCCGCGGCTACTTGTGGATCCGCCATCGCCAGTACACGTGGCGCAATGCGGTGGATGGCATACCCACGCCGCCGCTCGCAGGGACGGTTACCATCCCCGATCTCGCGAACGGCGTCTATCGCGCCATCTGGTGGGACACATGGCAGGGGACGCCCGTGCTGACGCAGACCGTCGTAGTCTCAGATGGCAACCTGACCCTTCCCGTTCCCTCCGCGCTAAACCAGGATGCAGCGCTCCGATTTGAGCCTGAAGATGCCCCATCCCCCCGCGTTTCGCTGCCACTTGCGGCGGGTTGGAACCTCATCTCGTTGCCCCTTGCGCCTACATCTACCGCGCCCGGCGCCGTCTTTGCGTCCATCGCCGACAAGTACACGCTCGTCTACGCCTACGACGCGACCAACCCGTCCAACCCCTGGCGCACGTATTCGCCCACCGCGCCGTCCTACTCCAACACGCTGACCGCTGTAACCGCGAAGATGGGCCTGTGGATCCACTTGGCGCAGGCGGCGACTCTCGTTGTCTCCGGCACCGTCGTGGAATCATCCTACATTCCGCTCCACGCGGGTTGGAACCTGGTTGGCTACCCATTGGAGCAGACACTGCCCATCACAATCGCCCTGGCGAGCATCGCAGACAAGTACGATCGGGTCTACGCCTATGATGCTTTTGACGTCGCGGATCCGTGGAAACTGTACGACCCTGCCGTTCCCCCTGTGGCGAACGATCTGATGGCGCTCCAACCCGGCCAGGGGTACTGGATTCGTGCTAGCGAAGATTGTGTGTGGATTTTGCCTCCTGGCGCACCGACCCCCACGGCTACGCCAACCAACACGCCGACTCCCACGCCCACTGCGACGCCGACGAGGACACCTACTGCGACCGCCACCCGCACGGCGACGCCAACCGCCACGCCGACGAGGACACCTACTGCGACCGCCACCCGCACGGCGACGCCAACCGCCACGCCGACGAGGACGCCTGCTGCCACAGCCACCCCCTCTGCGACGCCCACGCCCACAACGACGCCGACTAGCGCGTCAACGCCTCCTTCTCAAGAATGGCACCAGCACGCTCACGACGCCCAGCACACCGGCTACACAAACCAGGTCGTGCCCCACCCCTGGCGCTGGCGCTGGGCCTGGAACGGGCCGAACACCAGCGGCGGCATCGGTAAGGTAACAACTGGCGGCTCGCTCCCCCGCAATGTCCAGCCGGTTACCGGCGGGGGGCGGGTCTACGTTGCGGCAGGCACCGACGGCGTCTTTGCCCTGAGCGAGGCTACCGGTCAGCAACTCTGGCAGCGGGGCGACATCGGCGCCATCAATTCCACCGTCGCCTACGACCCCGATACTCAGGCGGTCTTCGCCGTATCGGCCAACGGGAGGCTCTACAAACTGCGCGCCGCCGATGGCGCCGTGCTGGGCCAGTTTGCCTCCGGCCAGACGAGCACCCTGCCTCTGCCGCCGGCCGTCATCAGCGACCGGGTGCTCTTCTCTATGGGCAACTCCGTCTACGCTGTCAACAAGCAGACGATGGGGCAGATCTGGGCCTACAACGCCGGGGCCACCGTCGCCGTCCCGCCCGCCTATTCCCCCTCGCGCAATCTGGCCATCGTCGCCACCGAGCCGGACCTCTACGTCCACGCCATTCGCAACGCCGACGGCGCCCGGCAGTGGCGCGTGCGGCCGGTGCACTCCAGCCGTAACTTCAGCGACCCCACCGAGTACCGCATGGGCTGGCCGGTGATTGCCGAAAACGCCGGCTACGTCCTGGTCAAGGTGCGGCTCGACTGGCAGGTCCTCTGGCGCGACTGGCCGCAGACCAACCCCGAAATGCGTCAGTTTCTCACCAACAACCCCGGCGAGCAGGCGCTCTTCGTGCTGGACCTGGACGATGGGAGCATCCCCTACATCGCCAACGTGGGCCACGGCGGCTACGGCGACAGCGACTATCTGCCGATGGGGCCGCAGCCGGTGGTGAAGCGGCTCCCCAACGGCAAAGAGGTCGTTTACATCATCATCCGAGCCAAACACGCTTATGACTCGCGCTGGGATTCCCACTTTGGCGAGATGGTGCTGGACAGCACGACCGTGAGCGGGCTGAGCGGCGGCGACGTGCGCTTCATCGCCTTTGACTGGCCGCCGGGCAGCGAGAATCCCTTCCTGCTCACCGACGAGCAGCCGAACGTTTCAATGGCCGGAGATTACCTGTTTGGCGGGCACTGGGAAGCCGGCTTTGCGCTCCAGATTCTGGACCGCTCCGACGCGCGCGGCAGTTTCACGAACAAGATCCCCAGCCAGCGCCTTTCCACGGTCGCCACTTCGCAGGATGACACCGGCGCCTGCGCCTTCAGTGCCTCCCACTACTGCGCCAGCGGTCTGACCAACACTCGGGGATATGACTTTGGTTTCTACATCTACTACAACCAGGGCGCGGTCTACGACCGGTACTGGAGCGAATACGCTACCTGGGTGGTGAGTAACAACAACATCTACTTCCGCAGTTGCGACGGCGCGATCGTCGCCCTCACCAGCGGCAACCCGCAATACGCCATGGGCAATATACAACTCCCAACACGCAGTACGCAATACGCAGCAGCCTCCCAAGCGGCATATCCGTCCACCGCTTCATCGCTGGCGACGGTTATCCCGCACACCCAGGCGCGAATATGGGCCGAGCGCACAGCAACTGTTACCGGCACGCTGCGCTACGTCTTCAACAACGGCAAGCAGGTGCTGCTGGGCTTCTCCAACCCCCATCGGGGCAGTTTCAAGGCCATTATCCGCCAGGCTGACTGGACCCGCTTCAGCGAACCGCCGGAACAGTTATACCGCGTCGGCCAGCGGGTGGCGGTAATCGGACAGATCACCTGGTATCAGGGCGACCCAGCCATCTACGTTACCGCGCCGGAGCAGATTCAAGTGTTGAGTTCGGAGCGGAGCGGCGGCCCGAGTGCTCGCTGAATCCCGCAAAAGCAGAGGTAGCATCCTCTGGCTGGCGACGCTGCTGAGCCTGCTAGCGACGGCGACCGTCGGTCGGTCGCTGGTCTTCGTCCATCTCCGGACCGACGAGGCGGTCATTTACCTGCCGCCGGTGATGCGGAGCGCCTGCGCAAAGCGTTGGCAAAGCACGTCAACGGCGAGGCCGCCAGCATCCGATTCTAACGCCTGTGCGAGGGTGCTATGCGCGGGTGGAAGTGACGGGGCGGGAGAAGCCGGTGGATCGGGAGATGAGGTGTACATTGTGTGAGCGTGTCGTGAGCACCCGTTGTGAGTGAACCCCTGGGGAGGTCGGATTCTGGGGGGTGCTCGTGGGCGTCTCGGGTAAGCGAGAAAGTAGGAGAAAACGGGGGTAATTGGAGCGGGCCGAAAGACCGCGAATGTCCGAAAGGGCCTTGATGCACTCGCGGACGAAGTGGCCACAACGGATGATGTGTCAGCCGTCGAAAGACACCGAACGCCCTTTCGGGCATTGATACTCTTTGCGGATAGATTGCTCCATCGCCGGTGGCTTGCGCGGCGAATTCCGGCTGTGATGGGCGAAAACAGCGGGCCGGTCAAGCCGCGGGGGGTGGCATAGGGGGCATGGGCGCGGGTCCGTGTGTCGGGCGGAAGTCCATCGGCGATTCGCCGATCGGGGCTCCATACACGGCCCATCTGCGAATAGGCTGGCCGCGCTAGTCAAACATCTTTGCCAAAGCCTGTGGCTCCAATGCCTCAAGGTCAGCCACAATCACATCCGCCGCGCGCAGGGCCGACTCCGTGCTGGTTGTCAGTACGGCGATGCACCGCATGCCCGCCCGCTTGGCGCCCTCCACGCCTGCAGGCGAGTCCTCTATGACAACGCACCGGTCTGCTGCCATACGTAGCGCTTCCGCGGCCGCGAGAAACACCGCCGGATTCGGTTTGCTGGGCAAGTCGGCGCCCGAGACAATGGCAGCGAAATGCGCAGCGATGCCCAGTTCGTTGACCAACATCTGGATGTTCTCCATCGGCCCAGACGATGCAATCGCTTGAGCCACGCCCTGCCGCGTCAACTGCTCCAGCCAGAAGCGCACTCCGGGAAGTGGCCGTACTCGCCCCCTGGCGGATTCGCGGAACAGCGCTTCCTTGCGTTCGGCGATTTGCAGAAGAGTAGCGGGATCCGTGTCGCTTGCGAGCAGCCGCTTCAAGATCCCGGCGTTGCTCATGCCGAACACCTCGCGGAAGGTCTCCCAGGTCAATGAGATGCCGAGTTCCGCAAGCACCTGGGACCACGCGAGATAGTGCAACTCGCGCGTGTCAACCAGAACGCCGTCCATGTCCCAGATCACGGCGAACCCTGCGCGTCCAGATTGCCGCATGTTACACACCGGTCAAGGGTTCACGGCGTTGCGGGCGGACGAGGAGCGTTACGATTTCCCCCGCTCTCACCGAAAACCCATCCACTTCATTGTCCGGATTCACTCCAATCGCGGCGACGGGTTCTTCTGACATTTTGGCCCGCCAAACCGCAGCGACGGGAAAACCGAAACGGATGCCTGCGCGAACATTGTTTTCGCCCGCATTGTAGAACCGCAGAACGAGATCTGTGGCCGCATCATTGCACTTCAGCGCCGTGAGCATCAGGTCGGGAGGCTCAATCTGAATCAGGCTTGCTGCGGGAGGCAGACCTGAAGGGCGCAAATGTGCGGGGTGCGCCATCAAGGGCACATCAAACTGTTCGGCGATTGTGGGCACCCTTGCCGAGCCAGGCCCTCCATGCAAACAGACCCCATAGCGAAACCGGTGCCGTCCAATGCACTGCGCATAGGGCGTCGGGCGAGCGGGACCCGAGTGGCCTTTGCGGGTCGTCAGGTCCTGTCGGGACAAAGCACCCACACAACGAAGCAACGTCAGGGCCATTGTTGCGCCGCGCTCTGTGGGCAACATCTCGTGTTCGGGCAAACCCTCGCTGAGAACGGCAATGCCGCCCTTCTCGCTTTCCAGCGAAAACCAAGTGTGGTGCGGCTGTATGCCAGAAGGCCGCTGATGCCAATCTTCTGCTTCTGGGGGACACACTGATCTACGGATGGTTGCGAAATGTCCATCCGAACGGACCGTAACGGCGTCAACTGCACACGGGAAAAGCACGCGCAGACGATGATCGCAAGCCTGGTTGTCCACTTCCGTTATGAACTCCAGATAACGGCTGCCAGCACGCAAGCGCGCGAGCGCCACGACCTCCATCGGCACCTTTTGGGCGGACCGGTGGCTGCGGTCGCTGGATAGAGAGGCTGGAATGGAAAAATGGTACGTCAGGCGAAGCGTCGCCTGCAATCCTCCCGCCTCCACCAAATCCACACGAGGCTTCGTCTTGAGTATGCCGTCATCTGGCGACCCGATCAGGGGGCTGAAGTCATAGCAATCGCCGACGTCCGCGACGTCCTCAAACCAATGCACCTTCTCGGTCTTGAACCCCGTTGTTTTGTCGGTGAGCGTAATCCCACCGTCCGCATGCACAATGACATGGATGGACTCGTTTTCCAGGGAGCGACGCGATGCTCTCACCGCAGGCGTGAAGGCGGCTCCGGCTTCCAGCGGCTGGATCGCATACACCGCATATCCGCAGGGGGGAATATCGGCCATGATCAGAAGCGAAACGGTATGGTAGCGCGCATCAATTCTTACGCTCGTATCGGCCGGCCATTGGGCAACGACTGCATTCAGTTGCTCCGCAATGCGGTCAGATCCTCGCTGCCGATCGCCAAGGCCGAGATGGAGAACTACACCTTCGTCATCGCGCTTCCAGTCAAACTCCAGAATGTCAATTCTGTCAATGTCGCGCAGGCATTCTCGCCACCATCGGAGATTCGCCACAAACTCTGCGGCGGATGTCTGCTCCGGCAGCCATGTGTATGCCTCTTCGCGGTGCGAATGCACCTGGACCTGCGTGGCATGGCCATCGGGATCAATCGCACGGTAGCCCGCTGCGACTCTTGGCAACATGAGAATGCACTCCACAACCTCGCGTCGCGGCTGGTTTGTTGGGTTCCACACCAGCACGGGGATGCTATCGGGCGGGCACCATGCGGTATCCACATGTTCCGCCAGATAGTCCAGCGAACCGATAAGCAGTTGCTGCGCGATCTGGCGAGATTGGTCAAAGCGTCCCATCATTTCGCGGTGAACTTGATCAATGCTGCACCCGCAGATGCTGTCATGGGCATGGTTCTGGAGCAGCAGTCTCCAGGCCTCCCACACTTGCGCCACCGGATATGTCGCTCCAAACAACCATGCAAAGGCCCATGCGGGCTCCACGTGGCGCTCTAGCAGGCGCTGTATGCCATGATTCGCTTGCTTGAGGTACATGCGACTTGACAGGACACCAGGGTGTAGATTCTGGTAGCGAGACCCCCGCAACTCGCCGCGCACGAGTTGGAGTTCGGGCGCATCTGCAAGCACCTGTCTGGCCAATTCCTCAATGGTCCCGTGCCGCACATTGTACCCCGGCAGACGGTCGTTGACATAAGCAATGAGGTCGGGCAAGCACGCCACCGGCGGGGTGTGATCGGCCCCGTTCCACAGTGCGATGGCCTTCGTGGATGCGAGAGGTTCCAGCGCGTGGATCAGTTGCTTGATCTGCGCCAGAGCGAGATCGGGATCGGGTCGGCGATGGCCTGTATCGCCCCAAAAGAACGGGTAGCCCAGATTCCCGGCACCCCAGTAACCCCCTGCCTGAAAGAGAGCCAAGACGCGGTCGCCGCTCGGCGCCTCCCAAAAGAACTCCGTTGCCAGGCGATTCAAGTGGTCGCCTATTCCTCGGCTGAAGACGGCGTTATCAATGTCAAAGCCGCGCAGGATTTGCGGCAACTGGGCGACATGCCCGAAGGTGTCGGGAAGCCAACCGGCTTTGGAAACGTTCCCGAACCTTGACGCGACCTTGTGACCCAGCAGCAGGTTCCTGATCAATGCCTCGCCCGAGACGAGGAATTCGTCGGGCTGCACATACCAAGGGCCGACGCGAAGCCTCCCCCCTTGCACCAACTCGCGGATTTCGTCTGCGCGCTCAGGCCGCAACGCCAAATAGTCTTCCAAGACAATGGACTGCCCATCCAGCAGAAAATACCTGAAGTCGGGCTTGTGCCTCATCAAATCCAGGAGCGTGTCCACGGTCTTGACCAGAAGTAGGCGGAACTCCTGAAACGTCCGATACCATTCCCTGTCCCAATGCGTATGCGAAATCACGAAAACCTGCCGAGAACTTGTCATAAAATCACGCTTCCTCTTGAGATGTGATGGCAGTGGCCACGGTCAGGGTGGGCGGTTAGAGAACCAGGCTCAAGCCGTCATAGGCTACTGTAACTCCGTGAGGCTCAAAGTACGCAACGAGTTTCGCATGAGGAGGGTTGGCGTGATGCGAGAAGTGAAACGCGACGAAGGGCGCCCCATCTCTCATCCAAGCATTCTCCACGAAACGTTGGCGTGCCTCAAGAAACGTAACGAAGCTCTGGTGCTCTCCCCAGGTCTCCCACTCTCCCATGGTCTCGTCCATCAAAACCGCATCAAAGGGCCCGGCACCTGCAATAATGCCCCACGCCTTTTCGGATAGCGGGCCGGTGTCCGTTGCGTACAACAACTTCTTGCTCCCGTCCGCAACGATATAGAGTAGCGCCCCCTCACCGCCATTGTGAGCGGCTTGCAGGGCGGTGAAATCGTATCTCCCATTCCGCCACCGTTGCCCAGGCTCCACCGTCTTCACCGAAACCCCGGCTTCCTCCAGTCTCTCGCTCCATACTGGATGTTCCGCGAGGGCTCGGGTTACAGGCTCCGGCCCGAAGATGCAAAGCGGCGGCACAGGCGTTGAACGGAACGTGCGGGACCGCAGTATCAAGTTCTCCGGATACCAGTGATCCATGTGGTCGTGGGTAACGAGCAAGGTCTCCACGCTGCTCAGCGATATGCCCAAGCGCTGCGCGGACGCGACGATATCGGGGCCGGAATCAATCAGGAGATCGTTGTTGATCAGCGTTGCCGTCCGCATACGGATATCTTGTCCGCCAACCCGGCGCGCGTGCGCGCAGGTGTCGCATTCGCAAAAGGGCGCGGGGATTCCTTCAGCGGCTGCAGTACCCAAGAACAAGACTCTCACAGTCCCCCCTGACAAACGCTTTCGGTTGGCTGTCCAACCAGGCCTCGCTGCATGGGCATAGTTTTAGGGAGGCGGCATGCGCGGCGATGCCATGACGCCCTGCCTTTACCGGCAACACGTCTTCCAGCGTGAAGTCGCCGCGGTGCAGGTCGTCAGGGGCTTCATCGCTGGCAGCGCGGCGGAACGCAGGGGCTCGGGTCTAGCACGCCTCACCCTTGACTAGGCGACAGAAATCGCCTCCGTCGTGTCCACGTCAAACAGATGGACAGACTCCTCGTCAAAGTCCAGCCAGACATCCTGACCGATGCTCAGACGACACTCGGGCGCGGTTATGGCCTTGACGAGGGTTCCCGCCACCTCCAGCGTCAGCAGGTTCTCCTTTCCCAGCGGCTCGGATACGTACACGCGCGCCCGAACTGAGCGCTCGCCAGAGGTCAGCAAAACGCGAATCTTCTCCGGGCGCACTCCCAGGATCACACCGTCCTGGTGCGAGTGGCCCAGCGCGCCGTAGCGTTCAGGTAGCGGATACTGGAACGAAGGCGCCTCTAATGCGCGCCGTTCCACGTTGTAGGTGCATTTGATGAAGTTCATCGCAGGGCTGCCGATAAAACTGGCTACGAAGGTATTCCTCGGCTTCGCGTAAACCTCCTCTGGGGCTCCTTCCTGCTGTATCTTGCCATCTCGCATGACTACGAGTTTGTCTGCCATCGTCATCGCTTCGGCCTGATCGTGCGTTACATAGATGGTCGTTACTCCCAAGTCCTTTTGCAGCCTTTTCAACTCGGCGCGCATCTCAACGCGCAGTTTGGCATCAAGGTTAGACAGGGGCTCGTCCATCAGGAAGACTTCGGGTTGTCGGACGGTCGCCCTCCCCACGGCCACGCGCTGCATCTGCCCACCGGAGAGTTCTCTCGGTTTGCGGCGCAGCAACTGGTCAACCCCGAGCGATTGTGCGGTCTGTTGCACCTGCTTGAGGATGTATTCCTTGCGCATTTTTCTTGCGCGCAGAGGGAATGCCATGTTGTCAAAGACCGTCATGTGCGGATAGAGCGCATAGTTCTGAAACACCATCGCCATATTCCGATTCCACGGTTGAACATTGCTGATCTCTTTTCCGCCCATGTACACGTAGCCTTCGGTGGACTCTTCCAGGCCAGCGACAATGCGCAGAAGCGTGGTCTTTCCGCACCCAGAAGGACCCACCAGAACCGTCAATTCCTGATCCTCAAACGTCAGGGACACATGGTCAAGTGCGACCACGTTGCCGAACTTCTTCGTCAGATTCTCTACCCTAACCTCTGCCATTCAGCAACTCCTCCCAGGCTAGTACTTGATTGCGCCAGCGGTGAGGCCACGGATCACCCATCGCTGGAATACGACGACCAAGAGAATAATGGGGGCCAGGGACATGACGACGCCCGCCGAGACCCATGCCCATTGCAGATCAAAGTTGCGACTGAACCCCAGTATTGCCACGGGCACCGTCTGCATGGTGCGCACACCCATTCCGATGGTCAGCGCGAGCATGAATTCCCCCCATGATCCCAGGAAAGCGATTACTCCTGCCGAAAACAACCCTGGGGTTGCGAGAGGCATGATCACCCGCCAGAACACTCCGAATGGCGTGTACCCATCCATCTTGCCGGCATCCTCTAGCTCAAAAGGAAGCGCGGCGAAATACGCAGCCATGAGCCACGAGACCACCGGGATGCAGTAGGCAATGTTGGGTAGGATCAAGCCCGGCAGTTTTCCCAGGAGCCCCAGCGAACGGATGAGAACGAAGGTGGGTGCGATTGTGATGATTGCAGGCATCATGCCCGCAACCTGCATGAACATCAGTGACTGAATCTTGTACTTGAATCTGAGACGTGCAATGGTGTAGGCTGCGAGCGAGCCGAAGAAGAGAGCCGCGACCGTTACCGAAGAAGAGACGATGACGCTGTTTCGGATTGCATCCTGAATCCTGAAGTTTGGCCCGAGCACATCCCGATAGGCCTGCAGCGAAACCTTCGCGGGCCAGTACTCCAGCGGTATCCTGAACTCGGTCCCAGGCTCTTTGAGAGATGTGTTCACAATCCAGTACAACGGCGTCATCGTGAACACGCCGATCAGGAGTACCAGAAACACCGAAGTCAGAACATGAATGCGTTGGCGCCATGCTTTTGACATCTTGCGCTATCCCCTGAACGTGAAATGCGGGTAAACTTTGCGGATGTAGTACAGGGCGATGGAGAAAACCAGGATGAAGGTTACCACTGCGTAGGCAGAGCCCAGGCCAAACTGAACGAATCGGAAGTAGAACTTGTAGGCGAAGGAACTGAGCGTATCCGTCATGGTGCCTGGCCCACCGCCAGTCAGACCGTACACGATGTCAAACACCCGCAAGCCATCACCCACGCGGAAAAGCAACACAACGAGTATGGTGGGCTTGATGAGAGGCAACGTGATCTTCCAGAATCGCATCCACGCGCGCGCGCCATCCATTTTGGCCGCATCAATAAGGTGTTGCGGAACCATGGCGAGCCCACCCATCAGGAATATCGCCGTCACGCACGAGGTCTTCCAGATGTACGCCGCGATGACACTGTGTACCGCTAGCGCGGGGTCAACGAGGAACAGCGGAGACTTACTTACAATGCCCAGCCTCACCAGGATATCACCGATGAGTCCCATGTCCGCGTTGAAAAGCCACTTCCACATGGACGCTTGAATCACTTGGGGTATCGCCCACGGAATAATGATCAAGGTGCGCAGCAGACCTCTCAGTTTGGGCGTAACCCAAAAAGTCGCCATCGCCATGCCAAGCCCCAGCCAGAACTCCAGGAACACAGCCAACACAGTGAAATAGAGCGTAAACCGCATGGAGAGCCAGAACTGCGCGCTCTTCAAGACCTCTATATAGTTGCCCAGACCCACAAATGGAGCATGCAACCAGTCGGTTGTATGATCCAGGTCAAAAACGCTGAAGATCAGCGTCTGGACAATTGGATAGTAGTAGAAAACGATCAGCAGGATTGCTGCAGGGATCAGCAACAGCACAGCCAGTCTGCGTTCGCTCAGATGTACTCTCACACCCTCTACCTCACGGATCGTAGAACCCAATGGCCCGAAACAGGCCTTCGGGGTTCCCGCGCAGGCGAGAACCCCGAAGGTTGCTGCAGACACCTACTTGCCGATTGAATCAATCCTCTTGCAAGCGTCATCCAGGGCGGCCTTCACAGGCTTGATGCCCGTTATCGCCGAATGGAGTTCCTCCTGCAGTATGGACGACAGTTCCGCGTAGTTGGTGCTTGGCGGACGATTCATGGCTGCGGGAAGCAGGTCGTTGTACAGATTGGAGTTCTTGTTCGCGGCCTGGACCTCGGGATCATCGTACAGTCCCTTGAAGTACTGCACGGGGCCCCACGCGATGGCGAAGCCTTTCTGAACCGGCTTGCTGGCGATCACCTGCATCACTTTGACCGCCTCATCCATCGCATCGGTGTAGGGGTTGATCGCAAAGGCGAATCCGCCCGTGATCCCTGAAGGCTTTCCGCCGGGCTGTGCCGGGAATGGCATTACACCCCAGTTTCCGGCAACTTTGGACTTCGCTGGATCGTCAAGCCACGAGATGATGTCGGCGTTGTGCCAAGCGAACACCGCCTTGCCCTCGGCGAACAGAGTCCGGACAGCCTTTGCATCCCAGGCAATGACATCCTTCGGAGATACTTTGTTGATCGTGTCAAGGAGTGCCTGGACGGCGGCCACGCCCTGGGGCGAATTTGCCGCGAACTTGCCATCGGGTGTGTAGTAGGTGCCGCCAAAACTGGTCAGCATGTTGGCCCAGACCATCACGAGTGTCTCTTCACGGCTTCCGGGCCAGGCAAACCCGACGATGTCCTTCTCACCTGCGGCGATCGTTTGGGCCTGGCTGATCATCTCATCAAATGTCTTGGGCGGCTGGAACCCGTACTTTGCCAACAGGTCCTTCCTGTAGAACAGGGCGCTCAGGCTGCCCCAGAAGGGCACTGCCAGCCTTTTGCCCTCATACGACCAAGCATCCAAGCCCGCGGTGAAGAAATCGTTTTCCAGGTTCGGGATCTTGTCGTTCAGAGGTACAGCCCACCCAGCCTTGCCAAACTCCAGAAGCCAGGGAGTGTCTATACCCATGATATCCACAGTCTTGTCCTTGGCCGTGAGCCAAACCGCCAGGCTATCATGCCATGCGTTTACGGTATCGGGCATCAGGTTGATCTGGACGTCAATGTAGGGGTACAACTTGGCAACTTCGGTCTTGATCACGTCCAGCGGCGCCGGTCCAGGCCCAAAGGACGCCAGCAGAAACCGTCCGTACGCGATGGTAACCGTAACCTTGTCCTTGGGGACTACAACTGTCTCCTTTACGGTTACGGTCTCTTTGACCGGCACGGGGACTGTCTCCTTGACCACAGTGGTCGCCGGAGTCGGTGTGGGGCCGCAACTTGTGAGAACAATCACAAGCGCTATCAACATGGCTACCCATTTGTACCTTGCTAGCATTTCTCAATCCTCCTTACGTAAGCAATGGTGTTTTCTCAACGGGGTAAACAAGGAGCAAAATCTGCGAGGCTGTCTTTGAACGGGTCCCATCACCTCCTCTCAAAGCCACTGCGCTTCCTGCATCACAACGTAATGGTCATGAGCGTATGGCCGGCTGTAGGTCTGCGAGCAGTTGCGCCTGGCGACACTTCTGATGCTGGCAGGGGACACCGAAAGAGACTCCTGCCTTGGAGCGACATAGAACATCCTATCGTCGTAACATTATACTCCAGAATGCCGTTTTTGTCAAACCAATAAGGACTCTGCAGCAATCGCTCGGCAAAGACCGACATTTTGACAAAAGGCGCGCGCGGAATACCATACGGCGACACTTGGATGGTTAGGAGATGCTTCCATGGCATGGATGACTTCTCGGCAACGTTTGCTCGCCGCGCTCAACCGCGACAAACCCGATCGCCTGCCGGCTACCACGCACCACCTGATGCCCTATTTCCTCCAGACCTACATGGGGGGCATGACGGAACTCCAGTTCTTTGACCATTTCGGTTTGGATGCAATCCGCTGGACATTTCCGGTAGAAGCCAAACAGGCTTTGGGACAGCAAGAACAAGACGGGTATATTGTAACCGACACGTGGCGTTTGGAGTGGGAGCCAATACCCGATCGGGAATACGTTACCAGACGCTACCGCATCACCACTCCCAGAGGTGTGCTTACAGGCGTGCTGCAATCTAACCAGTATACTACCTGGGTGAGGGAGTATCCCATCAAAGAGAAGCGCGACATTGACTTGCTGGCTGACTTCATGCCGCCCATCTACTGCGACGTGGGGACAGTGAACAGCGAGGCCCGAGCATTTGGAGAACGGGGGATTGTACGCGGTAGCATTATCGGATTCCAGATATTCGGACAGCCTGGCTGTTGGCAGGATGCCGCGTGTCTGGTTGGCACCGAGAGGCTCATCATGGCCACGTTTGATGACCCTGGCTGGGTACACGAACTCCTGCGCATCTTGCAGCGGCACAAGCGGGTTTACATCCAGTCGCTTGCGGGAGCCATGTACGATGTGCTGGAACTTGGGGGAGGCGACGCCTCAACCACCGTGATCTCGCCCAAGATCTTTGATCGGTTCGTCGCCCCGTATGATCGCGATCTCATCGCCCTGGCACACGAGGTGGGACAGAGGATCGTCTATCACACGTGCGGCGGCATGATGCCGATACTGGAGCGTATCGCCGACATGGGGCCTGATGCTATGGAAACCTTTACTCCTCCGGATATGGGAGGAGATGTGGACCTGGCAGCAGCCAAGCGCCGGATTGGGCATCGGGTCTGTATGATTGGGGGATTTGATCAGTTCCATTATCTCATAGGCTGCACTCCGCAGGAAACCAGGGCAGCAGTTCGCCGCTGCTTTGAAGCCGCTGGAGAAGGCGGTGGCTATATCCTGTGCCCCTCCGACCATTTCTTTGACGCCGACCCTGATCTGATTCGCGCCTTTGCCGAAGAGGCGCGTAGTTGCACGTACTGACGTGGATGCTTTTGAACACCCCGCCAGCGGAAACGCGCGACGGGCGCTGTGCCGCCTCTACAGCGCGATCCGATGAGGGCGGTGTTATCCTCTACGTAAGAACGGAGGCCGAGGGATCAGCACCGGGGTGCGTGCTTTGTAGGCCTCATAGTCCTCTTGGCCTCCCCATCGCTCATCGGCCTGCTTTTCCAGCGGGGGCACGCCACTGATGCGGGTGATCAGTAGGGCGACAAACACCGGAGAGATCAGGGTGAGCCATTGCCAGCCCCGCAGGACGGGCACGGCGATGATGGCCACGCCGATCCAGAGCATGATCTCGCCAAAGTAGTTGGGGTGGCGAGACCAGGCCCAAAGGCCGGTGCGGATGAATTTGCCCTTGTTCTTGGGATCTGCGCGGAAGCGGCTCTTTTGGATGTCGGCTGTAACCTCGGTGGCAAACCCAAGAGCCCAGATGAGGGAGCCGATCGCCGCGAATGCGTCCAGTTCCTTGCGGGTGGTCGTCGTGATGGCCGCAAGGGCAGCCGCCAGCGTGAAGGTTACCCACAAGCCCTGGACAGTCCAGGCGTTGAGGAAGCGGATGAAGGAAGGCTTGATCTGGTCAAAACGGCTGTCCTTGCCTGCCTTGCGGATGCGGCGGAACAGGAAACTGCCCAGGCGGATGGCCCAGATGACCACCAGGGCCAACAGCAGGATGGATCGGCCATCCACTACCGGGCTGAGCAATACCGCGATTACGGCTACAGAGATGTAGGTGAGGCTGCCGGTGAGGTCAAAGAATGACTCGGTCTGCAGCAGGTAGGCCGGGATGAACGCCAACCACTGGATGGCGAAGGCCAGCGCGACCGAGAGGGCGAAGATCGGGATGCCAACGACCGAGGCTCCCCCCTGGCTGCCGGCCCAGGCGATTGCCGCGCCGAGCAGGATGACGGCGGGAAGGGCGATCCATGCGTTACGATCGGTCTTCGTCATGATGTTTTTCCTCCCGGCGGATGGGGGCAGTTTGTCAAGACGACTTCAACACGCAAACGGGCGCGGCAGGATGTTATCGTGCTCGCTGCTGCTCATTGTATCCCACTCCGTTTCTTGGGCAAACGCAGGTTTGTGACCGGGGGCGTGTTCGGTGGCACCTTGTCAGCCCGATGAGCGGCGGCATGAAACGCACGCAGTGTAGGGCAGATTCCAAGTCTGGGGTCAACGTGCGGCGTTGTCGGTCTTGCCGGCGATGCGCAGGGCGCTGGTGGGGCAGACAGAGGCGCACAGGCCACACGACCGGCACAGGGCGCGGTCGCGCGTCATCTGCTTGCCTGCCAGGCGCAAGGCGCCGTATGCGCAAACCAGGGTGCACCGCTGACACTCGGTGCATGTGTCGGGGTCGTACCGAAATTCCAGGGGGCGCGAATCCTCTGCATCGCGGAGCGACGGCAAGGCGCTGCGGCTGATCTCGGCGACCGAGGCAACGCCATGGGCATCCAGCCATGCGTTCAGTCGCTTGAGCGTCTTGCCGATCCAATCCAGGCCGGTGAGTAAGGGAGCCGTGTGCGCCTGGACGGCGGTGGCTCCCGCCATCATCATCTCCACGACGTCCTCGGCCCTGCCGATGCCGCCCACGCCCAGAATCGGCACGTCCCAGCGAAGGGCGATCTCGGCGGCCACCCTGACGGCGACGGGCTTGATGGCCGCCCCCGAGAGCCAGGCAAAGCCCCAGCGCCCGTCCAAGCGGGGGCGCCGGTTGTCAATGTCTATGGCCAGGGCGGGGCCAATGGAGTCAATGGCGGTGATGCCGTCAGCGCCCGAGCGGAGGCAATCCTCCACGATCTCCATGAGGTTTGGCCAGTTGGCGCTGACCTTGGCGAAGACGGGCACATCCGTTGCGGCTTTGGCGGCCCGGATGGCAGGGGCCATGTCCGCGCCGTTGTAGGACACGACTTCCAGCATGTGCGCGCCGGCTTCGGCCAGCGGAGCGGCGAGGGCCTCCACGTCGGCGGCCGTATGGCCCACGCTGGCGATGATGACGCCGCCGGCCCTGCGCAGCGCCGGAATCTCCTCGCGAATCCACTGTTCGGCAGGCAGGTCCGACCATTTCTCGGTGTTCAGCAGGCTTCCTGGCGGGTCGGCGCGGGCGATATGGGGCGTAGGGTTCACCGCGGGGTGCAGCGTGATGGTTTTGGTAACGGCACCACTGGCCCCTGCTCTCCACGCTTTCAGAATTGCCTCTGCATTGAAGGTCAGAGGCCCGGAGGAGATGATCAGGGGGTTGCGGAACGCTACGCCCGCAACGCGCACTTGCAGGTCAGCCATGGGTTTTCTCCCACAGTCGTTGCGCCGCTTGCTGGCACCGCGCGCGGATGGTGGCTTCGTCCCCGCGCAGCACGCGACCGTCGCGCTTGAGCCACTCGCTGGCCACCATGACATCCGACACGTGCCGGCCGTTTCGCCACAGGAGCAGTTGGTCAAGCAGGTTGTGGGGGGCCGCAGGGGTGGGGAGGTCGGCGCGGATGGCAATCAGGTCCGCGGCCCATCCGGGTTCCACGCGGCCGACGTTCTCCAGCCCGAGGGCCCGCGCGCCGCTCTCCGTCGCCATTTTCCAGACCACCGAGGCGGGCATCACGGTGGGGTCCTGCAGCCGCGCCTTGTGCATCAGGAAGGCGCCCCGCATGACCTCAAAGAAGTCGTTGACATAACCATCTGTGCCCAGACCAACCGTGATGCCTTGCGCGAGCATCTCTGGCGCGGGCGCGAAGCCCCCGCCGACCTCGCAGTTGCTCAAGGGCATGTGGGACACGGCCACCCCTGCCTGCGCCAGCAGTTGAATTTCGCGCGGCGAAATTTGCACACATTGAGAGGCCAGGACCGCCGGCCCCAGCAATCCCCATTCGTCATAGACCTCCACCGTCCGCTTGCCGTAGGTTCGCAGGCAGAACTCCGGTTCGTATGTGCCTTCGGACAGGTGCATGTGGGTTTTGACGCCCAACGCGCGCGCGAGGTCAAAGGCCTGGCGGATGAAATCGGGCGAACAGGTGAATGTGGTGTGGAAGCACATCATTCCCTGTACGAGAGAATCCTTGCCCTGCTGTCGCCGGATGAAACGCTCGTTCTCCCGCAGGCCCTCCTGCCCGTTGGCGGCGCTTTTCCTTTCGGTGGCTTCAAAGGAAAGGATGCCCCGCAGTCCCCATCGCTCCACGACTTCTGCTTCCACGTCCAGCGCGCCGGGTATGGCGTTGGGCGCCTCCAGACAGTCGTAGAATGCGGTGATGCCGTTGCTGGTCATCTCAAAGCAAGCCCATTCGGTCGCGGCCGCGATGAGGTCGTGGGTCAGGGAGTCTTCCACCAACGGCCACCAGAATTCCTCCAGGAAGGGCCAGAACCCCGCGGGGGCGCGCTGGAGGGGGATGCCATGCGCCAGGACGCCGTACATGTGATGATGGGTGTTGACGAAGCCAGGGGCCAGGGCGCAGTCCCGCTTGTCCACGACCTCGGCGTCGGGATACCGCCGGAGTAGGTCGGCGTTTGCGCCCGTGTCCAGAATCTTCGCCCCCGACACGGCCACTCCCGCTTGGGGGAGCGGCTCTTCGTCCGCGCCGGTTATCAGGAACTGGCCCAGTATCACTTCGGTTCGCGCCACGATGCACCCTCGCTCATTCGCACTGGTGAATCTCACCCTCCCGCGATGGCCGGGAAGAGGTGGATCTCGTCGCCATCTTGCAGGGGGCGATCCATATCGTTGTCGCCCGCAACGGCTCCGTTCCAGAAGCACCGCGTGTAGGGCGAGATCTCGCCGGTCTGCAGGAACAGGATCTCGCCCACGGCGGGGTGTATTCGGCTTACCACGTCGCGGAACAGCCCGCGGAGCGTCGTCCCTGGCGGGATGTCGATCGTCTCCTCACTGCGCTGCGCCGCGTCGCGCAGCACGTTGTAGTAGCGTATGCGCACGCGTATCCCTGTACTCATCTACACGATACCCAGGCGGTCGGCGACATCCTCCAGGCCCAACTCACGCAATTTGGCGCGGGTGGGGATGCCCGTCTTCACGTCCCAGCCCCGCAATTGGTAATATTCGTCCAGCAACGGTTCCACGTCAAACGTCTGTCCTTTGGCGTGGCCCGATGGGTTGGGTTCTTCCTTGAAGCGGGGCGGCAGGCGGTCGTCCTTGCGGCTGATGCCGTGCAGGACGCCGTAGCAGCGCTGGAGGTTGTAGATGCGCTCGCCGATGGTCTTCAGCCGTTCCACCGTCATCTCCATGCCGGTGGCCGTGCGGATGGCGTCGGCCATCTCCTGCCAGTAGATTTCCGCGAGAACGAATGTCCCGCCGGACTTGCAGTTCCCAGATGAGTCTATGACCGCGCCGAAGTTCTCGCCGTCAATGACGAGCATGGGCTTGTACCGCGTCGCCAGCGGGTCCACGATTTCGGGCATATACTGTGTGCCGTAGCGACGGACGCCTTCCGAAGGGTAGCCTGTCTCGTCAAGGACGGGGAACCCCTTGAGGTGATCCGCGCCTCGCGTGGAGGTAACGTGGGCCAGTCCCATGCTGCGCTGGGCGCGACCGTCCTGCGCGGCGATTTCCTGTCCCTTGACTTCCATCGCATACTGTTCGGCGCCGCGCCCGATGAGGGCCGCCATGCGCCGCGTGCCTTCGGCCAGCAGGCCGCCGAATCCTTCCCTCTTGGCGACTTGTTCTAGCAGGGCCAGGGCCGTGTTGTAGTCTCCCCATTCCAGTGGAATGCCGCCGGTGTCTGCGCCGGTGAGGATGCCCTTTTCCCAGAGTTCCATGGCGAAGGCGATGGTGCGCCCCGCGGAGATCGTGTCCAGGCCCAACTCGTCGCACATGACGTTGGCGCGCACGATGGACGCCAGGTTGTTGTTCCAGATGCCGGCTCCCAGGGAGCCGAGGGTCTCGTATTCCAGGCTGTTTGTGGCAGCGCCCGCGAACTCGCCGTCTTGGACTCGGTACACTTTGTCGCAGTGGATGGGGCAATTGAAGCAGCCCACGTCGTTGACGAAGTAGCGGTCGTGCAGGGTTTCGGCGCTGATGTCGTCGGCGAAGGGGAAACTCCCCATCTGGAAGTTTTTGGTGGGGAAGCGCCCCATGCGGTTCATCAGAGTAACCAGGCCGGCCGTGCCGTAGCGGGACACGGGTTTGTAGAACTCGTTTTGCAGGAGTTTCTTGTGCGCCTGGACTGCGATGTCGTAGAACTCCTGGGGATGGGCGATGGCGACCTTCCCGAATCCGCGAACGACGATGGACTTGAGGCGCTTGCTGCCCATGACCGCGCCGACGCCACAGCGCGCCGCCGAGCGATTGGGCGTCATCTGGATGCTCGCGTAGCGCACCAGATTCTCGCCGGCGGGGCCGATGGTTGCGAATTTGAAGTTGTCGTCGCCGAGTTCTTGCTGCACCAGGGCCTGGGCCTCGCTCACCATCTTGCCCCACAGGTGGCGCGCGTCGCGGAGTTGCACGCGGTCATCCTCAACGAGGAGGTACACAGGCTCCGGAGCGCGTCCCTCAAAGATGACCATGTCATAGCCCGCGAACTTCAGTTCGGGGCCGAACATGCCGCCCACATTGGCGTCGCCGTAGATGCCCGTCAGCGGGGACTTCGTGATGACCTCGGTACGGGAGGAATTGGGCATGAGCGTCCCGCAGATGGGGCCGGTGGCAATGATGAGGCGGTTTTCGGGCGAGAGCGGGTCCACGTCTCGGCCCACTTCGTCCCAGAGGATTTTGGCGCCAAAGCCGTTGCCGCCGAGCCACGTCTCGGCAAAGGCCGGCTCCAATTCGCAGGTCTGGATTTCCCCTGTGCTCAGGTTTACACGCAGGTATCTGCCCGCATAGCCTTTGTATGGGAACATCTTACTCCCCCTCTATCAGATGAGCCGCGCGTTTCAGCATCGCTGGGCCGGTCTTGCGTCGCCTAGCGATGATGACTTCCTCGCGCAGAAACTGGATGGCGCCTGTAGGGCACATGCGCGCGCATTCAGGGTCGCCGCCGCACAGGTCGCACTTGTACGCGATGCCCCGGTCGCGGTCGTAGGACATCGCCCCGAAGGGACACGCCTGGACGCACATCCTGCAGCCGATGCACTCATTCGCATCTACGGACACCAGGCCGGATTCCTCATTGCGGGTGATGGCGCCCACGGGGCAGGCCTCGGCACACGCCGGTCGGGCGCACTGCATGCACGTGAACGGGATGAAGCGCCCGGGCTCATCGCCGGCGAGGACGGTGATTCGCGCTTTGGCAGGTTGGATGGCGCTTTCGTGCTTGAATGAGCAGAAAACCTCGCAAATCCTGCAGCCGGTGCACTTCGCGGAGTCTATGTACAGTTGCATATTCCCTCCAATACCAAGTTATGGCGAACCATCGGGTTCGCAGTGGCGCGGCAATGTTATTCCAAGCGCGGGCGATGTTCGTCGGGCGGCTGTAGCCCCAACCTGGCGAGCGTTGCGGCGGTGGGAATGCCGTTGGCGTCCCACCCGCGCAAAGCATAATAGCGATCCAGCATCCTGTCTAGCCCGATGATCGCACCGGAGCGAATGGGCTTCTCGGAGCGAGTGGCCCATGGTTGCCCGTCCTCGTAAGTGTAGGCGTAGAGGTCAAGAGGCTCACGGGTAAACCGCTCGGGCAGGGCGTCGTCCTTGCGCGAGAGTCCCAGTCGGACGTTGTACATGCGCTCCAGGTTCACGATTCGCTCCCCGGCCAGGAGCAGTTCGTCGGCGCTTATCTCCTCTCCCCACAGGGCGCTAAGCCCCTGCGCCAAATCCTCTGGGTAGAGGCCGTAAGTCTCTGCCGTGCTGAATTTGCACACGCCAAGCGCATCGCTGACCGCACAATAGTGTTCGGTAAAGACGACGAGGTCCGGCTTGTAGGTCTCGTCGGCCACGTTCATGAGTTGGGGCACGATCTCGGCGGGGAATAGGCGCTGCGCCGCATCCCAGAGTCCCGCCAAATCCACGGTGGGCAACGCGTACAGGTGATCTGCGCCACGGTTGGAGGTGGCATGCCCCAAGCCGAAACCTTTAGCCACGCGGGGTTCCTGGCGGGGCAGTTCCATGCCCTTGACGTGCATGGCGAACCGGTGCGCGTCGCCCCCTATCCGCTGTGCGGCGCGCATCACGCCATCGGCGAGGAGGTCGCCGATGCCCTGGCGCGCGGCGATGCGCCGAATCAGCCCCAGCAGGGAGGGAACGTCGCCCCATTCCAGCGACAGTTCGGGGTCTGCAAGCAGGCCGTGTTGCCGGCATTCCATGGCGAAGGCGATCACCACCCCTGTGGAGATGGTGTCCAAGCCCAGGTCGTTGCACAGACGGTTGGCATAGACAATAGCGTCCAGATCGCCGACCCAACACATTGGCCCCAGCGCGTCTAGGGTTTCGTATTCAGGCCCACCCACTTCGCAGGCGTGGGGCCCCGATTCCACGCGCGAAATCCTGTCGCAGCGAATCGGGCACGCGTAGCACCCGCGACGCTCCACCGTCAGGCGGTTGACAGCCTCGCCGTCCATGTTGCGGATGAAGGGGACTTGGGCTGCCTGATGGTTGCGGGCGGGAAGGTCGCCCGAAAAGTTCTTGGATGCCATCAGCACGGGCGTCCCGAATCGGATGAGCCCCTGGGTGGAGGGCGACTCGCGAAGGCGGCGGGCGGCATTCCGCGCCAGGGCGGTGAAGGCTTCGGGGTAGGTTGGCTTGGCCCCGTCGCGCACGACGATGGCCTTGAGGCGCTTGGCCCCCATCACCGCGCCCCCGCCGCAGCGCGCCGCGGCCCGGCTGTAGTCGTTGATGATGCCCGCGAACAGGACGCCGTTCTCGCCCGCAGGCCCGATGCAGGCGACCCGCGAGCGGGGCTGGCCCTGGAGGAGCAAGTCGTGGACCTCACCTGTGGTGCGGCCCCACAGGTCGCCCGCAGGCAGGATGTCCACACGGCCGGGGCGCACCTCCAAGTACACCGGCTCGGAGGCTTGCCCGAGAACGATGAGCGTGTCTATGCCAGCGTGCGCGAGGGCCGGGCCGAAGTGCCCGCCCGAACTGGCATAGCCATAGATGCCGGTCAGCGGCGACTTGAAGGTAACGTGGTAGCGCGAGCCTGTGGGCCAGGGCGTGCCCGAGAACGGGCCTACGGAGAAGATGAGGGGGTTTTCGGGCGAAAGGGGCTCGGTGTCGGGCGAAGTGAAGTCGGTGAGCAGGCGAGCAGCAATGCCACGTGCGCCCAAGAAGCGGCGGCGCAGGTCGGGGTCGGTGGGCAGCCATTCCACGCGACGCTGCGTCAGGTCAACGACAACCGATGCCATGCCGTACCTCCTTGTGTGGGTACGCTGGTACAGCAACTCACAAGTTTACAAGCCCATCTTGACAAACGCGGGAATTGGGTGTATAATACGTTATGATGAGACGATATTATATCCTACCGGCCTTGCTGTCAAATCGGCAGTATCTTCTTGCGAATTCTACTACGGGGTGCGGGCACAACACTGAAGTCCCTTTGGAGCCCAAACGCTTTGCGATAGTCAGCCGTCAATCGGCGGGTGTATCGGCTCTCCCTCTGGTTTCAGGTGTCGCGACCGGAGATCCCGGCGCAATGTAGAGGAGGTGATGCCATACTAGGATACAGTGAGTGATTCTCAAGCATGCGGTTGGGTCCCTAGCGTCTAGTGTTCTTCAAGGAGGAAAAACGATGTTCCGTGAGCGAAAGTGGCTAGTGGGTATCTGTATCCTGGTTGTACTCGCAACATTGGCGGCCTGTGGCCCCACCCCGACCCCTCAGGTCATCAAGGAAAAAGAGACCGTCGTCGTCCCCGTCAAGGAAACGGTTACAGTCAAGGAGACCGTTGTTGTTCCGCAGGAGAAGACCACCGTTACCATCGCCTACAACCAGTACTTCAACATGACCTTCGGTCCTGCGGATCCGCCGATCGTCGCCATCAAGAAGGCGGTAGAAGCGAAGTACCCCGACATCAAGGTGGAACTGCTCGTTACCTCCACCGAAGCCAAGACCTGGCATGACATGTACACCACCTGGTTCATGGCCAAGGATCCCACCGTGGATATCCTGGGCGTGGGCGGGTACTGGACCGCCGAGTTCGCCGAGGCGGGCTGGCTGGAGCCGCTGAACGACGGTGTGGCGCCCGATGTGGATCCCAAGATCACGGCGAAACTGATCCCGGCCTATCTGGAAGCCCACACGTACAAGGGCAAACTGATGGGCCTGGGGCCGTGGTGGGGCGGCATCGGTGGGCTGTACTACCGCAAGGACCTGCTGGAGAAGTACGGGTTCAAGCCTCCACAGACCTACGACGATGTGGTTACCATCAGCAAAGCCATCATGGCCAAGGAACCCGGGATGACCGGCTGGACTTGGTCGGGCAAGAAAGACGTGGCGTTGGTGAACCGTTGGTTTGAGTACCTGTACGGCTTCGGCGGGAAGTACTTTGATGACGCCGGCAAGTGCGCCATGAACTCGCCGCAGGCCCAGGCCGCGCTGGAGTACATGGTGAACCTCATCAAGGAAGGGATCTCGCCGGCCGAGGTTGCCACGTGGAAGGAAGAGGACTCCATGGTCCGCTTTGTGAGCGGGCAGGCCATCTTCCACACCGGCCGCCAGGACATGCTGTTCTGGCTGGACAATCCCGAGAAGTCCAAGGTCGTGGGCAAGTGGGGCTTCATCCCGAACCCGGCGCAGCCGGGCGGGCGCCGTTCTGGCACCTACGAAGGCTGGGCCTTCGCCATCAGCAAGTTCTCCGACAGCAAGGATGCGGCTCTGAAAGTGCTGGAGGTCATGTTTGACTTCCCGGTGCAGAAGCAACTGAACCTGTCCCAGGGCCCCGTCCAGGCGCACATGGATGTTTACACGGATCCTGACGTGATCAAGAACAACCCCAACATGCCGCTGATTGAGGAGATTGCGAAGACGGCGCTGGCTCCGCTTTCCAGCCCGCAGTATCCGGAGATTGCCGACATTCTGGCCGAAGAAATCCATGCGGCCATCACCGGGCTGAAGGCGCCCAAGGCTGCTCTGAACGACGCCTGCGCCAGGATTGACCTGGCTACAGGCCATTAGTACAATCAGAAACGTGCGTACTGGGCTTTGGGGGTCTGGCGAGTGGCCTCGTGCCCTCAAAGCCCAGTACCACGGTCATGCCCAGGCAGCATAAGTTCTCATTGGCCGGTGCGATCATGAAGATTAGATTGCGCGAACCCACAATTGCCTTTCTGTTCCTGCTACCCGCGTTTATCGGCGTGATTGTGTTCTACTACTATCAAATTGTCCAGACGGGCATCTACAGCCTGCACAATCTGCAACACACGGCCGATTGGCAGACCCAACCGTTTGTGTGGTTCAAGAACTACGCTACTGTATTCCGGAGCACGTACTTCTGGCAGTCCTTGCGCTTCACGGTGTACTTCACGGTTATGGCGACTGCTCTGGAACTTGCCGTCGGCTTGGGGATGGCGATGGCCACGTTCTGGGTTTCGCGCTGGCTTGGCGGGATTCTGCGGGCGATCATCGTCATGCCCTGGGTGATTCCTCCCATCATTAATGCCATGATCTGGCGTTGGCTGTTCCATGCGGACGTGGGGCTGTTTGGCTACATCCTGGTTTCGCTTGGCCTGGCCGACAAGCCGCCTCTATTCCTGACAGAGCCTGTCTTGGCCGTTCACAGCGTCATCTTTGCCGACGTTTGGAAGAACTCGTCCATTATGGCTATCTTCCTGCTGGGCGGGCTTGCGGCAATTCCCGCCGACATCTACGATGCGGCAAAGGTGGATGGCGCGCGGTCCTGGTTCCGGTTCCGCAAGGTAACGCTGCCCATGCTCTTGCCCACCATCCTCGTTGCGCTCCTGTTCCGCGGGATTGACGCGCTGCGCACCTTTGACCTCATCTACGGACTCACGGGCGGGGGGCCGGGAACCGTAACGGAGACCCTGAGTTCGTTCGCGTACAAGTACTACTTTACGTATGGCAAGTTTGGCCTCGGTTCGGCCTACGCCATCGTGGTCTTTGCCATCATCGTTGGACTCGCCGTCATCTACCTTTCCAGGATCCGCCGCAATCTGAGGTTCAAGGAATGAGCGTAAAACTAAGCCACCGGTACCGGAACCAAGCGACTTACTTGATGCAGACAGTGGTTACCATCGCGATCGCCGTCTTCTGTCTGACGCCCATGTTCTATATCCTGAGCACATCGCTGAAGCCCAGGGGGGCAGAGTACATGATCCCGCTGGAACTTTGGCCGTCCAAGCCGACGTTGCAGGCCTATCGGGCTGTATTGGGGATCGTGGAAGAGGCCGAATTGGAGAGCGAGACCAAGGGGAGCATGGTGCTTCCCGCAGACCAGGCGAGGATTGTGAAGAGCCTCAATTTCATCACGCCCCTGCGGAATAGCCTCATCGTCTCTACCTCGGTTGCGGCGCTCAGCCTGCTGATTTCATCTCTGTCCGCGTATGCCATCGCGCGCCTGCGCTTCAAGTACAAGATTCAGTCGCTGATCTTCTTGCAGTTGGGGGCCATGATTCCCATCGCCGTAACGATTGCGCCGACCTTCATGCTGATGCGCTCTCTGGGCCTGCTGCGCACGCTGTTGGCGATGATCATTCCCAACATCTTCTACAATGTGCCGATGTCAACCTGGCTCATCGCCTGCTATTTTGCCGAGTTGCCGTTTGACCTGGAAGACGCGGCGAAGATGGACGGGTACAAGCCCATCCAGATTTTCCGCAAGGTCATTATTCCGCTGGCGGCTCCCGGGCTGTTTTCGGCGGGGGTATTCGCGTTTCTTGGGTCCTGGGGCGAGTTTATGCTTGCCTCTGCGGTTTCCATGGGCATTCCTGCGGTCCAGACCGTGCCGGCTGCAATGCTGAATTTCTCCGTGCAATTCCGGTACGAGTGGACGTGGATATCGGCGGCCATCATTCTGTCGGTGGCGCTGGTGGCGTTTATGACTCTTGTGTTCCAGCGTTGGGTGATCCGTGGGTTGACCGCGGGCGCCGTGAAATACTAGATCCAGACCAGGGAGTGTGAGGAGGCCAGATGGCTGGAGTTCGTGTAGAGGGCTTGCTCAAGAGATTCGGGAACGTTACCGCGCTGGATAACGTGTCCCTTGAGTTTGAGGATGGGAAACTGACGGTGCTTGTAGGCCCGTCGGGATGCGGCAAAACGACCTTGCTGCGGATTATCGCGGGGCTTGAGGATGCGACGGCAGGCTCGGTGCTCATCGGCGACGAGGTGGTGAATCAGGTCCCGCCCTGGGATCGCAACATCGCGATGGTATTCCAGAGTTATGCCCTGTATCCTCATATGACCGTGTTTGACAATATCGCCTTTCCGCTCAGGGCCCGCAAGATTTCCAAGGCCGAGGTCAAGCAGCGTGTGGAGCAGACCGCGGCGCTCCTGGGGCTTTCGGAACTCTTGCAGCGCAAACCCCGCCAGTTGTCGGGTGGGCAGATGCAACGCGTGGCGCTTGGGCGGGCCATCGTGCGCAAGCCGGGCGTGTTCCTGATGGACGAGCCCCTGTCCAACCTGGACGCCAAGTTGCGTGTGGAGATGCGCGCCGAACTGAAGCGACTCCAGAAGGACTTGGGCGTTACGACGATTTACGTAACCCACGACCAGGCCGAAGCCATGACGATGGCCGACAAACTGGTGGTGATGCGCGGCGGCCTTATCCAGCAGATGGGCGACCCTGAAGAGGTGTACTCGCACCCCAGGAATACGTTCGTGGGCGGTTTCATCGGAAGTCCGGCCATGAATTTCATTCGCTGCAGCGTGGACTGCGCCGAAGCCAGCCTACACGCGCCCGAGTTCCAGTGCAAGGCTCCGTCGCGGTTTGTGCAGGTGTTGCGCGAACGCGGCAAGGATGCGGTCATCGTTGGAGTGCGTCCCGAAGACCTCAAAGTGGCCCCCGTCCAGACAGAAGGGGCTGTGCCCGCTACGGTGTATATCTCCGAGCCTATGGGCAAGGAGATGCTCCTCACGGTGGAAGTCGGAGGCGCTCTGGCGAAGGCCATCACGCCGCCGAATGTGCGCCCGCAGATTGGGGAGACGGTGTGGCTGACTTTTGAGGAGGAATGCGTACATCTGTTTGACTGCGATACCGAGGAAGCGCTTCCGGTGGCCTAGGACCGATTCTGTTCTCGGTGGAGAGGCTTTTTGTGGGCACACCCCGTCCGCGAAAGTCGCCGACTGACCCGACGACTGCTCCCGGCACGCTGACGTGTGCCCAGGGAGTCATCCCTTTCGGCCCTGGTTGTCCCACACTGCTGGTCAATGACCAGATGGGCTACTACTACGGGCGACCCGAGGTGCTCGCGGAGTTACGCGAGGGGAACTTTACCAGCCTAATAGAACTGGCAAGGGCAGGGCAAGCCATCGGCATCCAGGTTGTGAACGTGCAACTGATGGAGCCGACCCTGAACGAGATGGAGCTCGTTCCCGAGGTGGTGAGGGTTTTGCACGAGACGACGGGTTGCGCCATCTCGGTGGACTCACGAGACCCGAATGTGGTGGACGCGGCGCTGGCCGCCTATCCGCACAAGGCGCTTTGCAATTCCATCAACGGCGAAATGGCTGTCCTGGAGGCCATGTTGCCCATCGTTGCCAAGCACGGGGCTGCCGTAACCGGCTCGCTGGTGTATGAGGGAGGCGTGCCCAGGACGGTGGAGGAGCGCCTGTACGTCGGGCGGCGCATCGTGGAAGCGGCAGAGGCACACGGCATTCCCCGCCAGGATGTGATTCTGGACGCGGTTTGCTTGCCGTCGTCGGTGGAGCCTGATTCCATGAGGACGACGCTACGGACACTGGAGGCTTTCCACCGTGAGTTGGGCGTGCCGACCCTGTTGGGCATCAGCAACGCGGGCTTTCTGATGCCCGAGCCGGAGAAGATTGACCTGGCGTACCTGATCGCGGCGGTGGCATGGGGGCTGGACGTGGCGATGGTGAACCCGTTCACGCCGCTCCTCGCCGAGGAGATTCGCGCGGTGGATTTCCTGGTGGGCAAGGACCCGTATGCCAGGGGATACTTGGCCTACTATCGGCAACGCCGAAAGGGACGAGAGCCGGTCGCGAAGTCCGATTGACATCAGCGCCTTTGGCGCGGAAAGAGTGATGCACAAACCAAATACTAAAACTATGGAGGGGCGCACAATGGTGCAAGGCGATGTACTTGAGAGACTGCGTGAGGCAATTGTAGGAGATAGCAGTTTGGAGGACGTGGAAGAGGCTGCGCGGGCCGTCGTGGAGTCGGGGATTGACATCAACGATGCGATTCACGCGGCCACCGAGGCTATACGATCCGTCGGCGACTGCTTTGAGGCGGGCGACATCTATCTTCCCGAACTCATGATTGCGGGCCGGAAGATGGAGCGGTGCATGAGCGTTCTGCGCCCGCACATCAAAGCGGCCGGCAGCAGTGTGCAGGGGGGCCGTATCGTCATCGGCACGGTGTCGGGCGACATCCACGACATTGGCAAGAACCTGGTTGCGACCATGATGGCGGTGCGCGGATTTGACATCATGGACCTGGGCGTGAATGTGCCCCCGCTGAAGTTTGTCCATGCGGCCAAGGATGCGGGCGCCGATATCATTGCTCTGTCTAGCCTCATGACGACTTCGCTGCCCTACCAGCAGGAGGTGATAGATGTCCTGAAGGAGACAGGGCTGCGCGATCGGTTCTACGTCATCGTGGGCGGGGGGCCGGTTACTCCGGAGTTTGCGGAGAGCATCGGCGCCGACGGTTGGGCGGAGAACGCTGCCGCGGCAGCGCGCCTGTGCGAGATGCTCATGACCTCGGGCGAGAAGCCCCCGCTGGCAAAAACGGTTGTTCCTTGAGCGGGGCATGTACAATTCGGCCCCCTGGATGTGTACGCGAAAATCTCTGCGAAAGAGGAGTGAAAGATGGCTCTAAATCGTGAGCGACTGATGCAAGTTCTGGATAGGGCGCATTCGGGCCCCATCTGCGAGCCCTTCAAATGGGACACCGAGGTGATTCCGCAAACCATTGCGGCGGCCCTGAAGAAATATGACCTGGTGAAGACGTGCGACCCGGACAATCCCGTCAACCAGGATGACGACCTGGCCGACCGCTTCTTCCAGGCGGGGTTTGATGTGGCTGTTGAGGTCGGCATGCTGTGCCTTGACACCCAGCGCGTCATCAAGTTCTCCCGCGAGGAGATTCAGCACGGGCTGGATGCCGCGCCTGCCGAGTTCGCGCTTGGCGAAGGGAAGCAGAAGGTTACGTTTCGCCATCGGGGGTTGGAAGATCCCTTCCCGCCGGTCTGGGTCGCGCCGTTGAGCATCGCCGTTACCGAGGATTTGTTTATCCCCGTCGTGGAAGGCATCGTGCGCGAGTCGGTGGTGGATTGCCTGGAAGGGCCATCGCTGCAGACCATCTGGGGCAGCAAACTTCGCGCCGGGTCGCCCTACGAGCTGCTTGCCGGCAAACTTCAGGCCGACTTGAATTACGAGGCTATCCGTCGGGCGGGGCGCGAAGGCATCGGCATGTATGCCGTGGGCACAGCGCCGACGCACTACGGCGTGCTGGGCGGCTACGGCATCCCGGGCGGGTACAAGCCGGAACGGGATATTGTCCTCCTGCTGACACCCGTGGAGATGAAAACGAGTTACGAGGTTCTGCACAAACTCTGCCAGACCTACAACTGCGGTGGCATCACCTATGGCGGGTCCTGGTCCATGATCGGCGGCTATGCGGGCGGACCCGAGGGGGCTGCGGTCTCGTGCATTGCCTGCACGCTCCTGCTGTACACGGCCTACCAGGCATCCAACGGGGCGTCCTTCCCGTACGACATGAAGTACATGGGCAACTGCGGGCGCAAAGCCCAGTGGGCGCTCGGCGTTGTCTTCCAGGCCTTGAGCCGCAACACGCACATCTGCGCCAACTCGGTGCTGAACCAGACGGCTGGGCCCGCAACCAAGATGCTGCTTTACGAGTCGGCCGTGGGGATGATGAACCTGGCAGTCTCGGGCGCGACGTCGTGCACCGGCCCCCGAACGGCGGGCGGGAAGTTCACGAACTTCATCACGCCGCTGGAGACGCGATTCGCTGGCGAGGTCTTCAAGGCGTGCGCGGGCATGAGTCGCGCGAAGGCCAACGATATCGCCAACCGGCTGCTGCCTTTGTACGAAGCGGACCTCGGCAAAGCCCCCAAGGGCAAGAGTTTCCCCGAGTGCTACGACGTGGAGCGACTGAAGCCCACAGAGGAATGGCAGCGCATCTACGACGAAGTCAAAGACGAAGTCATCAAGGCGGGCATTCCGCTAAACTAGCGGCGGGGTACGGATGGCCGAATTCGTTACCGGTATCCTAACCATAGATTTGGGCACATCCTCGCTCAAGGCCGTGCTGTACGACCCGGACGGGCGAGTGCAGTTGAGCAGCACGCAGCGGTATTCGTACCGCTCTGAACGTCCGGGCTGGGCGGAAGGCGACCCCGAAGCCTGGTGGCGCGCTTTCCAGGATGCCCTGGCCGACTTACGGAAGCGAGGGGCCAATCTGGCGTCCGTTGCGGCGATTTCGTTCACCGGCCAGATGCATACGGCGGTGCTGCTGGATGCCGAGGGGAAAGTCATCCCCCCGACTATCCTGTGGCTTGACCGTCGGGCGGACCGAGAGACCGAGGAACTGCAGCGTGCGTTGCGTCTGCCACCTTATCAACTGAACAGTACTTACACGCTGCCCAAACTGGTCTGGCTTCATCGCAACATGCCCGATGTGATCGCCAGGGTGCGCAAAATCCTGTGGCCCAAGGACTACCTTCGCTTTCGGCTGACCGGCGAGATATGCACCGACCTGACGGAGGCGGGCGGCGCGGCGTTGCTGGATTGGAGCACGCGCCGCTGGGCCACCGAACGGCTGGCGCTGGCGGGGCTGACCGCGGACGTCCTACCGACGGTGCGTCCTTCGGATGGCGATGGCGGCGCCATCTTGCCCGATCTGGCTCGCACGCTTGGCCTGAATCCGCACGCGAAGGTGGTCGTGGGCATGGGCGATGTCGCGGCACTGTTTGGCGGCGCGCCGCCCAAGCCCGGCCGAGTGGTCTGCTCGCTGGGTAGTTCCTCCATGGTCTTCGCCGCCTTGCGGGAGGGGCAGGACGTCTCGGACGCGGCGGGCCGCCTGTACGTGTACCCGTTTGGCCCTTACCCGCTTCTGGGCGGCGTCTCATCCACCACAGGGGCTTGTCTGGTGTGGGCATGGGAGACGATCTGCGGAGGCCGTGAGCGAGGCCTGACTTTTGAGAAGTGCATGGAGGCTGCCCTCCAAGTCCCTGCCGGCGCGGGAGGCGTGTGCTTCATCCCGTATCTGGCTGGCGAGCGTAGCCCATACTGGAGCGATACGATCCGAGGCGGGTTCTACGGGCTTCAACTCGCCCACGATCGGGCGCATCTGGTTCGGGCGGTGATGGAGGGGGTGGCGTACAGCCTGCGGCATCTGCTGGACATCTACGCCGAGATCGGAGCACCTGCGGAGGAGTTGGTGCTGGCGGCGGGAGGCACGACGACTCCGGGCTGGGTGCAGATCATCGCAGACGTGTGCCAGCACGATGCCCTTGTGTACGCAGGAGAGGAGACTGTAACCCGAGTCCTCTACGCGCTCTGCCAGTCCAATCTGGGCCGCGCAGGTTTCCAGGAGAGCCTGCTGCGCACTTTTGAAGCCCCGAAGGTCGTACCTTGTAGGAGAGAACTCGCAGACGTGTACAACGAAGCCTATGAGCGCTACCGTGCGTTCTCGGCCTTTGCGGCCGAACAGGCCCAGCGGCTGGCCGCGCAGAGCGCGCCGCCGCAGGGTGGACGCGCACAGTAGGGCGTGGCTGAAGCAGGAATGCGATTCAGATGGAGGGCATAATGATAGGAAAACAGAGGCGCCTGCAGCGGTTGTTGGTGGGGCCCCAACAGCGGTGTCTTTTGGTCGCCCTGGACCATGCCGCATGGCTTGGCCCGGTGAAGGGGATTGACTGCCCGACGTCCATCGTGAGGAAGGTTCTGGCCGGCGGTGCCAACGCTCTTCTCATGGGGCCAGGGTTCACCCGTGCCGTAGAGGATGTGCTGCACCCTTCCACGGCTGTCGTGTTGCGCGTGAGCCTGACGCCGGGACTCGCGCCTGAGGCGACCCAAGAGGCGCCCCTGGCGACGGCCGAGACCGCCTTGCGCCTGGATGCCGATGCGGTTGCGGTGTCGGTCTGGTTTGGCCGAGGCGGTGAATTGGCCGTGATGCGGTATCTGGGCGAGTTGCTGGAGCAGTGCGACCGCTTTGGGATGCCTGTGCTGGCGGAGATGATGCCGCCGCCGGACAAAGCCTACGATCCGGACGCCATCGCCCATGCGGCGCGGATCGGTTTTGAGGCCGGCGCGGACATCGTCAAGACCAACTACTGCGGGCAGGTGGAGTCTTTCCGCCACGTTATCAAGTCCGTGCCGGTGCCCATTCTCGTGGCGGGTGGGCCAAGCAACGGCGAAGGAGACGAGGAGTCGCTTCAACTGGTCCGAGAGGTGGTTGAGGCTGGCGCGGCGGGAATTGCTTTTGGCCGCAGGATATGGCAGTCTCCTCACCCAGACCTGCTGGTGCGCAAGATCAGTGCGGTTTTGTTCGCGTCGGAGTCCGGTTCAGCGTGATTGCGGACTTCGGACGCTGCGGATAATCGGTTTAGGAGCGTGATGATGGACAAAAAGTACGTTTTGAATCGCTTAGCCGAGATTGTCGGCCCGGAACACGTTACGGATGAGCCGTTCATTCTGCTCACCTACACTCAGGATTTCGGTACGCAGCCACCCATGTGGCCTTCTTTCGTGGTCCGGCCAGGTACTACCGAGGAGGTCGCCGAGATTCTGAAACTGGCCAACGAGTTGCGAATCCCCGTGTCGCCTCGGGGCGGCGGCTCGGCGCAGGAAGGGGGATGCCAGTCCGACGGCGGCATCGTGCTGGAAACGCTGCGCATGGACAAGATTCTGGACATAGACGAGGATACAGGCACCGTTACGGTGGAGGCGGGAATCACCTTCGTCAAACTGATGAATGCCCTGGAGCAGAGGGGCTGGAAGATTGGCATCGCGCCGTCGGGGGCCATGGCCGGCACGCCGGGGGCGCACATCGCCCGTCCAGGCGTGGGCTGGGGGAACATCAAGTATGTAACGCAGGGAGATCAGGTCGTTGGGCTGAAGGTGGTGCTCCCCACGGGCGACATCGTGAGCACGGGCAGCGCCGGCAATCCGAACTCGGACAGTTTCTTCCGCTACTGCCTTGGGCCCGATCTGGCCGGCCTGTTCATCGGTTCGGAGGGTGCGTATGGCGTTATCACGGAAGCCACCCTTCGCATGTACCCCTGGCCGGAGAAAATCTACCTGGAACGGTACATCGGCAGCAACCTGCGCGACGCGATTGACATCTTTCGGGAGATTGCCCTGCACAACCTGGTCTGCTACATCTCTGTCCCCGTCATCAAGCCCGATATGATCCTGTTTGATGTCAACGTGGAGGGCGATGCGGTGGAGGTGGAGCACCGGCTGGAGCGCATTCGGGCCATCGTGCGAAAGTATCCGGGGATTCGCTTCATGGGGCCTGAGGGGCCGAGCAGGTTCTGGGAGCGCAGGTGGTTCAACACAGGGGAAGAGTTCAAGGATGGCATCGCGGGCGCGGTCAACTACTTCCTGCCCTTTGAGAAATTGGAAGAGGCCACCTATGCCATGCGCGAGATCATGGACAGGCACGGAATCCAGAAGTACGCGCAGCAGATGTTCCCCGAGCCGATGGGATCCGAGCATGTGAGCCTGATGTTCCACCACCCTGGCGACAAAGAGGAGTATGCGAAGATTCAGAGGGCGCTGCCCGAGATGATGGACAAGGCCCTGGCGATGGGGGGCTGCCCGTACTCCAAGGGGCGACAGTGGGCACCCTATCTGGAAAAGCACCTGGGCCACACGGGCTACTGGCGGACGCTCAAGGCCATAAAGCAGGCATTGGATCCGAACCACATCATGAACCCTGGTGTCGTTGGGCTGTAGCGGACTCGCGTTGGAGGAATCGTCTATGCTAGAGAAACTCATGCAGCAACTATATCAATGTTCACGATGCGGCTTCTGCCGCGTGTGGGAATGGGAAGGGGTGGAGAGCGTCTGCCCGACATATCCCTTTACGCCCGGATGGGAAAGCCAGTACGCTCGCGGGCGGGTTCGGCTGGCGCGTGCGACCGCGGAAGGGGAGATGGAGATCACGCCGGCCATGCTGGAGCACGTGTACCAGTGCACCCTGTGCCGCAACTGTGAAGCGCATTGCCCGGTCGGGGTTCCGTTGGGCGAGATTTTCCACGCCTGGCGTGTGGATTTGGCTGCTGCCGGCCACAACCTGCCCGTGCATCGCCAGATCGCCGAGAATGTCGCGGAGCATCGTAGCCTGTACGGGCCTCGCGGCGGACGGAAGGACGCCGAGGTGTCCGAGCCACGGAAGGTGTCGGTGCTCTACTTCCCCGGCTGCACCACCATCCGCAAGGCGCGCAAGGTAACCAAGGCTACAGCCGATCTGCTGGGGAAGTTGGGCGTGGACTTCGCCGTGTTGGAAGAAGACGCGTGCTGTGGCTATCCACTGTACGAGACGGGGATGGTGGAGCAGGCGAAAGAGGCTGCGCAGCAGAGCATGGAGCGCATCAAGCGCTACGATCCCGACATCATCGTTACGACGTGTCCGTCGTGCTATCGGGTGTTTCGCTACATCTATCCCGAGGAGTTAGGCATTGAGCACGGGATAGAGGTTCTCCACATGAGCCAGTACCTGCCCGAATTGGTGAAGGGCAAACTGTCGGGCCTGCCGGTGCGGGTTACCTGGCATGACCCATGTGTACTGGGGCGGCACCTGGGCATGTACGAGGAGCCTCGGGAATTGCTTCGCTTGGTTCCCGAATTGGAACTGGTGGAGATGTACTCCAATCGGGAGAACGCCCAGTGCTGCGGAGCCGGCGGGGGCGTCATGGCGGCCTTTGACGCGATATCCAGCGAGGTCGCCCAGCGCCGCTTGAAGCAGGCGGCAGACTGCGAGGCGGCTGTGATCTCTACATCGTGCCCGGCGTGCTATGTGAACTTCCAGAGGGCTGTGAGCAAGGCGGGGCTGGACCTAGAGGTGAAAGATCTGGTGGAGATCATCAACGAGGCGCTGGAGTGATGGATGCGCAGGGACTTGCCGAGGTAGACATTCTGATACGGAATGGCGTCGTCGTTACGGTGGACCCGAAACGCACGGTGCTGTACGACGGCGCGGTGGCGGTGTCGGATGGGCGCATCGTGGCGGTGGGTCCTACGGCGGATGTGGCGGGCCGATATCGCGGCAAGAAGACCCTGGACG